>OBVN01000003.1_pt1 | contig 277102 bp, 258 predicted proteins | sample 1476171 | NCBI WGS metagenome assembly OBVN01 (sample SAMEA2580014, study PRJEB22360) | human gut metagenome | biome: human gut; feature: human-associated habitat; material: faeces | place: Denmark | collected 2008/2010
GATCTTCTTGAGGTTGTTTTTAAAACCACAAAACAAAAAAAGCCACTATGGGGGGGATTGCGCGGGTAAAAGTACATTATACCTCTCTCCCTGATTTTATTCGTTCACTCGGTGAAAATATACCTGTATTCGGAACTTTCCTTAATGGGAAAAATATGTATGAACAGCCATTAACCGCCAATGGTTTGATCGTAATGGGAAATGAAGGAAATGGAATAGGAAAAGAAGTAGAAACTTTAATAAATAGAAAACTTTATATTCCCAATTATCCACAAGGAAAAGAAACCTCCGAGTCACTCAATGTAGCCATAGCTACCGCAGTAATCTGTGCCGAGTTCCGTCGACAGGCTGCATGGAAATAAAATCAAACGGATAAAATAAAACAGGGAATAATACTTCCCCCTTCTCTTTTAATTCTTTTAATGACTCTTCAAAACACCGGGAAGATTGATTTAGAATATTGGAAGGATTAATTTGAAACACTGGGATATTTTTTAAAATCATCCCAGTGTTTTTTATTTCTTCAAGCTGGTCAGCAGGAAGTAAAACAATTACTCCCGGCATCCATTCAACCGACTCTATTTCTTCCGTTAGTGGAAATGTATCTCGAACAACTCCTTCATCGGTTATTTCCACTACCTGCTGTTTTATAAAACCAACATCAGGCATGAATAAATAATGAGATGCAAATCGTTTCATATCACTAACGAGTTTGACGTCTTTGCTGTTGCTGCCTGCGCTGATTCATTTGCCGTTCCTTTCTTTGTTCTATTCTCTCTTGCTGGATATGTTGCTCCACCTCGATCTGTTCCGGTTTCTTTTCACGTTGAGTTCCTGTACGACGACGGTTCATTTCTTCCGGCGTCAAACGTTGGACATCCTCTTTATGTTCTTCGGCAACTTTATGCAAGGAATCCACCACTTCTTCCTCCGAAATCTTTTTCAGAGAATCCGCTTTCAGAGCTTCTATCTTATTCAGGGAGTCACGAACAGCAAAAGCGAGAGTATCTTTGCAATGATAACGAGTCATAGTGAAATGGTCTGCTAATAGCGTTCCCCCTTTCTGCTCGCCTAACATCGGATAGTAAATGAAACCTCTAATTTCCTTCATAGCTCCCAGCGTATCAGCATATAAACGTATTTGCTGAACTCCCGGGCGGGTTATAGTCTTCAGATGATTTATCGTATCTTTTTCGTAGATAACCTGCATACCCATAGCTACCGCTCTCAAAGAATCAGCAAGCATTGGCTCCAGAAAACGATAATTCACTTCCCAAACCAAGGTATCACGGTCTTTATAGTTAGTATCGGTAGGCAATACGAACGAATAACGGTTATTCATCATCTCGCCGGTCAAACGTATCATACGCAACCAAGGCCATACATCAAGACTATCACCTGGTTCTGTCATTTTCGGTTTCTTATCTCGCAAAGCTATTAAATGATTAACTTCGTCCTGTTGGTCTTTCAAGCGTTTCTTTACTTTCTCATAGATTTTCGATAAAACTTCTGTGTTGCGTGTATACCAAACCATAGATGAGTCGAATACAGCCTGCGTAGTTCCATACTTCTTAAAAACAGCATCAATATACAACGCTTTTTTATAGTTCTCACTGTAAGGCAGGTTATCTCCCATGGACTTTGCCAGATGATAATCATATAGCAAACTCTCCATTTTCGATTCCGGGATTACGTCATTAGGTCTTTTCACTTTACATCCCGCTACCGCAAGCGCAAGCATGCAGATGAAACACAGATGAAACCGAAGCTTACTTTTCATGATTCTCAACTTCCTTTTTATCGCCTTTATCCAATGAATGATATGACTCATTCAGATATTTACTATAAAAGAGTAATAAAGCAATGATACCACAACTAATGGCAGCATCTGCAAAATTAAAGATCGGGCTGAAAAATATAAAATGCTCTCCACCTACGAATGGCAGCCATGCAGGCCAGTTTGTATCTATAATCGGGAAATAAAACATATCCACTACTTTACCATAGAACCAGGTGGAATATCCTCCGCCCTCCGGCATGAAACTCGCAATCTGTGAATGAGTGCTTTCATTGAAAATAACTCCATAGAATACACTATCTATAATATTACCTAAAGCACCGGTCAGAATCAGAGCCACACAAACGATATATCCAGTTTTGAAGCCTTTCTTTACAATTTTATATAGATACCAACCGATTAATGCAACTGCAACAATACGGAAAGTAGTCAGGAATAATTTCCCGAAAATCTCCATACCGAAAGCCATTCCGTTGTTCTCGGTGAAATAAATATAAAACCAGTCCGTCACACGTATGCTTTCGTGCCAGTACATATGAGTTTTAATCCAGATTTTAATGATCTGGTCGATAATCAATACGGAAAAGATAACGATCAGAGCGATTGTTCCCTTCGTGAATAGTTTCTTCATGCGTTCATTATAAATTAAACATAACGAGCTACAAGTGCCGTGCGTCAACATTGCGCAGCTACTTGTAGCTCGTCACCCGTAGCTTGTGTAGCTATCTATTATTTTTTACCACTGTTCTTAGCTTCAATGCTCAATGTCGCATGAGGAACAGCGCGCAGGCGTTCTGCCGGAATCAGCTTTCCGGTTTCGCGACAAATGCCATACGTTTTATTCTCTATGCGTACTAAAGCTGCCTGCAATCCCTGAATAAACTTCAGTTGGCGTTGTGCCAAACGGGTCGTTTCTTCTTTGGAAAGCGTATTAGCTCCTTCTTCCAACACTTTATATGTAGGAGATGTATCGTCAGTATCATTACCGTCCAATCCCATCAAACTCTTTTTCAACTGTTCATAGTCACGTTGTGCTAGTTCCAGTTTCTCCATAATAATGGCACGGAATTCTTCAAGTTCCGCATCTGAGTATCTAGTCTTTTCTGCCATAATCTTACAATTTTAAAAGGTTAATCAATATAGTATTAGTCTTTTATCACATTCACAAACAGTGAGAAATCGTCAAAGCTAAGCTCTGTACCGTCTTTCACCTCATCAACAAGTTCAAGAGATGTGCCTAAAACCTGGTTACAAATATAAGTATTATATTCATTTACCGCATCATCTGTTTGTGTATTTTTCGAGATTGTTATTTTTATTTTATCTGTAATCTCGAAACCGCTTGATTTACGTATATTTTGTATACGATTTACCAATTCACGGGCAATACCCTCACGACGTAACTCTTCGGTAACTGTAACTTCAAGTGCCACAGTCAACTTGCCTTCATTAGCAACCAACCAGCCCGGAATATCTTCACTGATAATTTCCACGTCTGAGACTTCGATAACGGCTTCCTCTCCATTCAGGTTCAAAGTGTATTTTCCATTCTTTTCCAGTTCGGAGATTGCTTCCTGCGACATTTCTGCAACGGCAGCAGCTACGGCTTTCATTTGTTTTCCAAATTTCGGCCCCAGTTTCTTAAAGTCACATTTCACTTTCTTTACCAAGACACCGGCCGCACCGTCTACGAACTTGATTTCTTTCACATTCACCTCGTTCATTATCAGGCTTTTCACAGCTTCGATATGTGCTTTCTGCTCTTCGTCCAGCACCGGCACCATGATACATTGTAGCGGTTGACGGACTTTTATATTCACTTTACGACGTAATGCCAATACCATAGAAGTAACGTCCTGTGCCATTTGCATACGGGTTTCCAATTCCTTATTTATCATTTCTTCCTGATATTTAGGGAATTCAGCCAAGTGTACGGATACTACATTATCACGTCCTGTTGCTGTAATCAAATCCGTATACAGACGATCTGCATAGAATGGAGAAATGGGGGCCATTAATTTAGCAACCGTTTCAAGACACGTATATAATGTCTGATAAGCAGACAGTTTATCTTGTGTAAATTCACCTCCCCAGAAACGTTTACGGTTCAGGCGAACATACCAATTGGATAAGTTATCGTTGACAAAGTCGGAAATCAAACGCCCTGCTTTAGTCGGTTCGTATTCGTTATAACAAGTATCTACTTCTTTTATTAGCGTATTCAGTACAGACAAAATCCAACGGTCGATTTCCGGACGTTCTGCCATAGGCACATCAGCTTCTTTATACTCAAATCCGTCTACATTGGCATAAAGTGCAAAGAACGAGTAGGTATTATATAAAGTACCAAAGAACTTACGACGAACTTCTTCCACTCCTTCTACGTCGAACTTCAAATTATCCCACGGAGAAGAATTGGTAATCATGTACCAACGTAACGGATCGGAACCGTACTTTTCAATAGTCGTGAATGGATCGACAGCATTATTAAGGCGTTTGGACATTTTATTACCATTCTTATCGAGTACCAGCCCATTAGAAATAACCGCTTTATAGGATACACTATCAAATACCATAGTAGCAATAGCGTGCAATGTAAAGAACCAACCACGTGTCTGGTCTACTCCTTCAGCGATAAAATCAGCCGGATATACCTGACAGCTATCCAACAGTTCTTTATTTTCGAACGGGTAATGAATCTGCGCATAAGGCATAGCACCCGAGTCGAACCATACGTCGATCAAGTCGGATTCACGTTTCATTGGCTGACCGTCTTTCGATACTAATATAATATCATCTACATAAGGACGGTGGAGGTCAATCTTATCATAATTTTCTTCAGTATATTCGCCGGGTACAAAACTTCTATCTTTGTAAGGATTGGACTTCATAAATCCGGCAGCTACCGATTTTTCTATTTCATTGTATAATTCTTCTACTGACTCGATACACAATTCACCTGTACCGTCTTCCGTACGCCAGATAGGTAGCGGAGTACCCCAATAACGTGAACGGCTCAGGTTCCAGTCATTCAGATTTTCCAGCCATTTTCCAAAACGTCCCGTTCCGGTAGATTCCGGTTTCCAGTTGATAGTCTTGTTCAGTTCCATCATACGCTCTTTGCAAGCTGTAGAACGGATAAACCAGCTATCCAACGGATAATAAAGTACCGGCTTATCTGTACGCCAGCAGTGCGGATAGTTGTGGACATGCTTTTCTATTTTGAATGCCTGATTGTTTGCTTTCATCATCATAGCCAGAACAATATCCAGAGATTCGGCGGCTTGGGCAGCTTTCTCATCATATTTTCCGTCTATCATAAACACAGGATTGTAGGCGTTTTTCACCCATGCACCTTGATATTCCTTGTATTTTTCTACATCCACACATTCTTTTACAAAATTCTCGTCCAGTTCATCCAACAGGTAGAATTTACCAGTCAGGTCTACCATTGGACGAGTTTCGCCTCTCTTATTAATCATAAAAAGCGACGGTATTCCCGCAGCACGTGCCACGTTTGCGTCGTCTGCACCAAATGTCGGTGCGATATGGACAATTCCCGTACCATCTTCTGTAGTTACATAGTCGCCCGGAATTACACGGAATGCCTTATTACTAGCCTTCCAATCACCGTCTTCTGACACTTCAACCGGTTTTACCCACGGAATCAGTTGCTCATATTCCATGCCAATAAGGTCAGTACCTTTGTATTCGGCGATTACTTTAAATGGAACCAGTTTATCTCCTGCCTTATAATCTTCCAATTTCAAGTCAGCAGCTTTGGGGTTGAAAAGAGCATTCAACAAAGCCTTTGCCAAAACAACCGTGATAGGTTCTCCGGTATAAGCGTTATAGGATTGCACAGCAACATAATCAATTTTCGGTCCTACACAAAGTGCTGTATTTGAAGGCAATGTCCAAGGAGTAGTTGTCCATGCTATAAAATAGGGAGTTCCCCACTCTGTCATTTCCGGTTTAGGATTCTTCATCTTAAACTGAGCAACCACTGTCGTATCTTTTACGTCACGATAACAACCCGGCTGATTCAATTCGTGCGAACTTAATCCTGTTCCGGCAGCCGGAGAATATGGCTGGATAGTATATCCTTTATATAACAGTCCTTTTTTGTACAACTGCTTCAGCAACCACCACAATGTTTCGATATAACGATTATCATACGTGATATATGGATGTTTCATATCCACCCAATACCCCATTTGATGCGTCAAATCTTCCCATTCTTTGGTGTATTTCATTACGTCTTTACGACAAGCTGCATTGTAGTCGGCCACAGAGATTTTCTTACCAATATCCTCTTTTGTGATGCCTAATGCTTTTTCCACACTAAGTTCCACAGGCAGTCCGTGCGTATCCCAACCGGCTTTACGCTTCACCTGATAACCTTTCATTGTTTTGTAACGGCAGAAAATGTCTTTAATGGTACGAGCCATTACATGGTGAATACCCGGCATTCCATTAGCCGAGGGAGGTCCTTCGAAAAATACAAACGAAGGACAGCCATCACGTTCTGTCATACTCTTGGCGAAAACTTTGTTTTCGTCCCACTTCTTCAGTACATCTTTGTTCACCTGCGAAAGGTCAAACTGCGAATATTCAGTAAATCTCTTACCCATAGCTGTATCTACGATTTTACTATTTACAATTTACAATTTGAGGGGTATCCCCATTTTTAAGGGTGCAAATTTACAAAAACATTTGTTTAGTTGAGCAAAAAGCTAAGACTTTTAATCGGAATCATGTGAAGTTAACGATTATAAATAGCTGTCGGCCTAAACAAAACGGAAATCTCCTTGTTTTAGTGGGAAATAAAAAAGCACTCAATTATGAATTACGGTATCAGTATTTTATTCAGAGCAATCCCTTTGGCGATGGCACTCTTTTGCTTCGGATACGGAGCGTTTATTTATGGTTATGGAGATGCAGGAAACCGGGTCATAGCAGGTCCTGTCGTGTTTTCACTTGGTATGATATGTATTGCACTGTTTTGTACAGCTGCCACTATTATCCGGCAAATCATACATACCTATAATGAAACAACAAAATACATTTTACCTATTGTAGGATATTTGGCAGCTCTAATCACTGTTATTAGTGGTATCTGTATTTTCAGTAATGCGACCTCTCCTTCCGCCTTTGTCGCAGGTCATGTAATAACCGGTGTAGGATTTATCACGGCTTGCGTAGCTACTGCCGCTACCTCTTCTACCCGATTCTCTTTGATTCCGGAAAACTCTAAAGCAACAGGAAATGAGGTCCCACAAGGAGCGTTTTCTGTGGGTCAGAGACGAGCAATGATCATTCTTGCAATCGTCATATCTATTATTGCATGGGTATGGGCATTCGTTTTATTAGGCAACAGCCACTCTCATCCTGCTTATTTTGTCGCAGGACACGTAATGGTAGGGCTTGCTTGTATTTGTACCAGCCTCATAGCATTGGTGGCTACTATTGCTCGTCAGGTGCGAAATGATTATTCGGAAAAAGAACGGAATAAATGGCCGAAACTAGTTTTATTAATGGGATCTATTTCTTTTGTATGGGGATTATTCGTTATTTTGGCAGATTCGGGGAGTGCAAACGGTACCACCGGATATATCATGCTTGGACTGGGTCTTGTATGTTATAGTATTTCCAGTAAAGTAATTCTGTTGGCAAAGATATGGAGACGGGAATTTAAACTAGCCAACCGCATCCCTATGATTCCGGTATTAACAGCATTGACTTGTTTATTCCTGGCTGCTTTCGTATTCGAACTCGCTACCGTACATGCAGATTATTTCATTCCGGCACGTGTTCTAGTAGGATTAGGGGCTATCTGCTTCACACTATTTTCTATCGTTAGCATACTGGAAAGCGGTACTTCTTCTAAATAAAAATATAGCGTCACTATCCTAAACACATAGTGACGCTATTCGAGATATATGGTGACGCTATTTTAACGGGATAACGTCACTATTTTATTTTTTTAATTTCACTTCATAGACATCATTTCTACGATCTTTCAAATTGCGTACACTACCGTATGTATGTAACGCACTCAATAAATCCAGATCGACATCCGAAACCAATATCATTTCTGTATTCGGAGTCGCTTCCGCTCGTTTTCCGTCTGTCGGAAAAGCAAAATCACACGGAGTAAATACACCCGATTGGGCATACTGAATATCCATATTGTGTACGCGGGGGAGATTTCCCACGCTGCCTGCAATGACAACAAAACATTCATTTTCGATCGCACGCGCCTGAGCACAGACACGAACGCGGGAATAGGCATTTTGTGTATCCGTCAGGAAAGGTACAAACAATATCTGCATTCCTTGATCTGCCATTAGCCGGGAGAGTTCCGGAAACTCTACATCATAGCAAATCAAAACACCAATCTTAGCACAATCTGTATCAAAGGTTTGTAGTAATTTTCCCCCACTCAACCCCCAACTCTTGATCTCATCCGGAGTGACGTGCATTTTTTCATACATTTCGTATGTTCCGTCGCGACGGCAAAGGAATCCTACATTATAAAGCAGCCCGTCTTCTTTCACATAGGGCATACTACCGGTAATAATGTTTATATTATAGCTAATAGCCAGATTTATAAACCGATCACGAATCTCATCGGTATATTTTGCCAATCCGCGAATAGCCTGCGATTCTCCTTTGTCATTATACTTCGACATTAAAGGCGCATTAAAGTATTCCGGGAAAAGAACAAAATCACTTTTATAGTCTGATACTGCATCTACAAAAAATTCTACCTGTTCGAACAGATCATCCAGTGTTTTATAACTACGCATCTGCCATTGTACCAAACCTACGCGAACAGTAGTTTTTGGATTGATATATTCTTGTGTAGGAGGTTGATAATAGATATTATCCCACTGTAACAAACAGGCATAATGTTTAGACTCCTCATCATTCGGCAAATAATTAGTCATTACCTTGCGGACATGGAAATCATTTGATAATTGGAACGTAAGCACCGGATCGTAAATATCACGTTGACGTACCCGTTCGATATATTCTTTTGGACGCATCTTGTCAGCATATTTATGATAATTCGGAATACGGCCGCCGAACATAATGGCTTTCAGGTTCAATGTTTCGCATAGTTCTTTGCGATATTCATACATACGTCGCGCCAGACGCAATCCGCGATATCCGGGGTGAATAAATACCTCTATGCCATACAGAATATTCCCCTCAGGATTATGCGTATTAAATGTTTCCTTACCCGTGACTTGTGCATACGTATGGTCATTCTTCACCTTATCATAATCAACAATAATAGAAAGAGCGCAACCTACAATTTTGTCGTCAACCACTGTAACAATCTGTCCTTCCGGAAAAATATTGATTAATTTCTGAATCTGTTTATGGGTCCAGAACACATCGCTACCGTCAGAATAAACACGAGTAAACGATTGGGATAATTGTGCGTAATCTTCTATTTGAAGATTACGTATCTGCACTTTATTAATTTTAATCGGATGTTGTTCCATAACAATACGTGTTTTTATATAAAGACAGTGCAAAGGTACAGCTTATCCTCATATATTGTTCTCCAAAGATAAGAAAATAAAAATCCGTAAATCACAGATTCCTATATCTGCTGATTTACGGATTTTCCACAAGAGATATTATCTGATTTATTTATTCTTCTTCCATAGTTTGCTCATATCCTCCAATGTCTTACCTTTCGTTTCGGGCACCCAACGCCAAACGAAAATAGCAGCCGCTACACAGATAATTCCATAAAGACTATACGCAAACATCGGGCTGAAATCGTACAATGCCGGGAAAGTAGAAGATACAATATAATTGAATATCCATTGGAAAGCCACAGCGATTGCCACCGCTTTACCACGAATTGTGTTCGGGAAGATTTCCGAAATCAATACCCAGCAAATCGGGCCCCATGACATCATAAAGAAGGCGGCATATACGATAACCGAAAGTACCGGAAGAATTCCTTTTATTGCCATGCTATCACACATCGCTACTGCAAATGCACCTACGGCCATACCGATAGAACCGATTATCAACAGAGGTTTGCGCCCGAAGCGATCTACTGTAAAGATTGCAACCAGTGTAAAGATAATATTCACAACACCCATAATAACCGTTTGCATCATGCCACCTCCTTCTGCACCTGCATTTTCAAAAATACGAGGAGCATAGTAAAGCACTGCATTGATGCCGATAGCCTGTTGGAATACGGAAAGCAGAATACCGATAACAATTACTGCCACTCCATAAGTAAAGAGTTTTTCTGTTTTTTCGTGAGCAGTAGCTTTAATATCGTTAAGAATTTCTTGTGCTTTTGTCTTACCATTGATCTTTTCCAGAATTGAATAAGCTTTTTCATCTTCTTGTACCAATACCAAATAGCGAGGAGTTTTTGGGACAAAGAACAATAATAGACCAAAGAATGCAGCCGGAAAAGCTTCCGAGCCGAACATAAAACGCCAGCCTTCAAATACAGTCCACATATCAGATTCTGAGCTAACTGATAAAACTCCGGCAGCATCTTTCAGAATAATAGGATTTTGGTGATCGCCCATAATCAGGTAATTCACAAAGTATACAACCAACATACCGAAAATAATGGCAAACTGGTTGCACGAAACAAGTGTTCCGCGAATGTTGGAAGGAGCTATTTCTGCGATATACATCGGACAAACAGCAGACGCAAGCCCGACACCGATACCACCTAAAACACGATATAAGTTAAATGTAACCAGCAAATCCATATTCGGTTTTCCATATTCGAAAAACAGAAATTCCGGATAATAGGAACCTAATGCTGAAAGGAAAAAGAGTACGGCAGCAAGTCTCAGGGAGTTACGACGCCCTAGACGGGAAGCGAATATACCGGAGAACGCCCCACCAAGTACGCAGCCTATCAATGCACTGGAAGAAGTGATTCCATGCATTACTTTATTATATTGAAAATCGGAAGCGGAAAGGAAGAATGCCTCCAGACCCTTCTCTGCACCGGAAATAACTGCTGTATCATAACCGAAAAGCAATCCTCCCAGGATAGCAACAGAAGTTATCGAATATAGGTAGAGTTTACTACCTTCGTTCGTTGTATTAATCATGGTGTATAAGTAGATAAGTAGTGTGTAGTAGTTGGATTAGATAATAGTAAGGCGATAAAGCTCTACCTCTATCGCCTTATATTTGATTCTCTATTAGCAGTACATATTCAGAATTGCTTCGTAAAGTTCTTGTTTGCCGCTAGTCTGCTTTGGTTCACCGTTCGCTTTAGCATAAGCAACTACATCTTCCAAAGATAATTTACCTTCCTCAAATTCTTTACCTTTACCACCGTCGAATGAAGCATAACGATCAGACAACATTTTCTTGTATGGAGATTCGTTCAGCAGAGCTGCCGCACTTTCCAATGCACGAGCCATAGCGTCCATACCTGCAATGTGAGCAATAAAAATGTCTTCCAAATCAGTAGAATTACGGCGAGTTTTGGCATCGAAATTAGTTCCGCCATTACCCAAACCGCCATTACGGATGATTTGCATCATCGCCTGAGTCAGTTCATAGTTGTCAATCGGGAATTGGTCTGTATCCCAACCATTCTGATAGTCGCCACGGTTAGCGTCGATAGAACCTAACATACCGTTATCCACTGCTACTGCCAACTCATGTTCGAAAGTGTGGCCAGCCAAAGTAGCATGGTTTACTTCGATGTTAACTTTGAAATCTTTATCCAAACCATGAGCTTTCAGGAAGCCGATCACAGTTTCCGTATCTACATCATACTGATGCTTAGTCGGTTCCATAGGTTTCGGTTCAATCAGGAAAGTACCTTTAAAACCACGGGCACGAGCATAATCACGAGCAATAGTCAACATCTGTGCAAGGTGTTCTTTTTCACGTTTTTGATCTGTATTTAAAAGAGACATATAACCTTCACGACCACCCCAAAACACATAGTTCTGACCGCCCAATTCGATAGTTGCGTCAATTGCATTCTTGATTTGTACAGCAGCACGGGCCACTACGTCAAAATCAGGATTTGTTGCAGCACCATTCATATAACGGGCATGGCCGAATACGTTGGCAGTACCCCATAACAGTTTGATACCTGTTTCTGCTTGTTTCTGTTTTGCGTATGCTACGATTTCTTTTAAGTTAGTTTCATATTCTTCAATGCTAGCACCTTCTGAAACCAAGTCTACATCGTGAAAACAATAGTATTCAATACCCATTTTCTGCATGAATTCAAAACCTGCATCCATTTTATCTTTTGCAGCCTGTATAGCATCTGTATTACCGTTCCAAGGGAACAGTTTTGTTCCACTACCGAATTGGTCGCCACCTTCAGCGCATAATGTATGCCACCATGCCATAGAGAACTTCAACCAATCTTTCATCTTCTTGCCGTTGATTACTTTTTCAGCATCGTAATAACGGAATGCCATAGGGTTTTTACTATCTTTACCTTCGAATTTAATCTTTTCAATTCCCGGGAAAAATTCTTTTGTTGCCATAATTCTTTACATTTTAAATGATTATTTATATTGTTACTTGTTATCTGAGTTGAAAATAGAAATTTTATCGACCATTGATTTTTCTAGACGATATTTCCATTTGGCGTATGCATCTGCATATTCTTGGTGTTTAGCCACATTAGGTTCGATAATATTTAGCTTTTCAAGTGTTGCAAAAGCCTCATTATTATCCTTGTAGATACCTGCACCGATACCTGCGCCTTTGGCAGCACCGACAGAGCCATCCGTGTCATAAAGTTCGATTGTAGCCCCCGTCACTCCTGCCAAAGTGTCACGGAAGATAGAACTCAGGAACATATTTGCGTGTCCGGCATGAATCATCTTTACCGGAATACCCATTTGTTCCATAATATCTATACCATATTTAAAAGAAAACACAATACCTTCCTGGGCTGCACGAATAATATGATGTTTGCCATGAGTATTAAAATCTATTCCACGGATACTACAGCCTATCTCCTTATTATTCAGCATACGTTCGGCACCATTACCGAAGGGAAGAATGCTGATTCCTGCGCTACCTATCGGAGCTTTGGAAGCCAGCACGTTCATTTTATTATATGATATTCCTTCAGGTGCAATAGTACGTTTTACCCATGAGTTAAGGATACCTGTGCCGTTGATACAAAGCAATACTCCCAAGCGGATCTGCTCTTTCGAATGATTCACGTGCGCAAAAGTGTTGACACGTGACTGCGGATCATAATTCACTTCCCCATTCACTCCATAAACAACTCCTGATGTGCCTGCTGTAGAAGCAATTTCACCCGGATTGAACACATTCAGAGAAAGAGCATTATTCGGCTGGTCACCGGCACGATAAGTAATGGGGGTTCCTTCTTTTAATCCCAATTCTTTGGCTGCTATTGCATTTACACATCCTTGCTCGGCAAAAGTCGGTTTAATATCGGCAATCAATGACGAATTGAATCCATAATAATCCATCAAGAAATCGGCTATACGATTGTTTTTGAAGTCCCAGAACATACCTTCCGAAAGTCCGGAAACAGTTGTACAGATTTCTCCGCTCAATTTCATGGCGATATAATCACCTGGCAGCATTATTTTGTAAATCTGTTCATAGATAGCCGGTTCATTCTGTTTAATCCAAGCCAATTTGGAAGCGGTAAAGTTTCCCGGTGAGTTTAGGAGATGAGAAAGACATTTTTCTTCTCCGATAGTTTCAAATGCCTTCTGACCACAAGGCACAGCACGCGAATCACACCAGATAATAGCAGGACGCAATACTTGTTGGTCTTTGTCTACACATACCAGACCATGCATCTGATAAGAGATACCAATTGCCTTAATCTCAGCCGCACTGACTCCGGATTCATTCATAATGGCTTGTGTAGACAACTTTAAGTTCTCCCACCAGCTTTCCGGATCTTGCTCCGCCCAACCGGGATTCACTGCAATAATTTTTGCCTCTGTTTTCGGAAAGAATGCCGATGATACACATTTACCAGTTTCAGCATTTACCAAGCTCGCTTTTACAGACGAGCTACCTATGTCATAACCTAATAAAAACATGATTTTATTTACGATTTAACGATTTTCAATTTTATTACTTAGATTTACCAAACACCCGGCATATATCACCGTCTCACCTTATTGTATATCTTCTTATCGAACTTATAATAGCGTGCGGCACGATGGGCTACTCCTTGTTGCTTTTCTTCCAAAGGAACCACATATTCCATCATTGCTATTTTTTTATGGAAGTTACGCACATCTACAACTTTGTCATATACTAGTTCAAAAAGAGTTCTCAATTGCGCAGCTGTAAACTTACGCGGAAGTAGTTCGAACAACATTGAAGGGTTAAATTCCACAAACTGACGGATGTATGTCATTGCTTCCTTAATAATCAGATTATGATCGAACGCTAATGTCTTTACTTCTTTCAGAGCAATCCAACAAGCCTGATGCTCGTCCAGATTCTTATCCAAAGCTCTATCTATCTTAACCATTGACAAATATGCAATAGTCACAATACGCTCTACCCTTGACTGCATTGCCCGTTCCAACCAGCGAACATCTTTCGGATTACTCGTTCTGTTTTTGGAACCGAATGCTTTAAACTGCATCAGGTTTACATTTTTAAGTCCTGTCAATTCATATAATACGCGCTGTGCAGCCTCGTCCAGATCCTCATCCATATAAATAAGACTTCCGGGAAGTTTCATATCGTGATATACTTCTCCATTATCTTCACCTGCACGTTTCACAAGCAACACTTTCAGTTGTTCGCCGTCAAAACCAATCACTACACAATCTACTGATATATGATTGTTGGCCAAAGGTGTATTTTTCTGTATATTCTGCATATCCGTTTTTTTTATATGGCGCAAATATAGAGGCTAATATTCGCTTAAACAAAAATAATTAATATGCTATAAAACATTGTTTCTCACATAAATACATATCATATATTCTACAATATCAATACTTAGTGTTATCTTATGAATTACAATATGTATTTTAGTCTTTTCCAGGAAGAGTAATTGTATAAAGTACAAAAACCAGATTGATGCTTTATTTTCAGTACTTTTCATAATCTATAGAATAAATTCAGATAGGGATACTTATTGTACTTTAAACGATATGTCATTTTGTACCTTATCGTTTTTTATTCTATCTTTGTATCGTAACTATTAAAAAATCCAAAATGGAACGTCATCCAGTCATTTTATCCATTGCTGGTTCCGATTGTTCGGGAGGAGCAGGTATTCAGGCAGATATCAAAACAATCTCGGCTTTGGGAGGCTATGCAGCGTCAGTCATCACTGCAGTTACCGTACAAAATACATTAGGGGTACACGCTGTACAATCAGTGCTGCCTGAGATTGTCCGTGGGCAGATAGAAGCTGTTATGGATGATTTGCAACCGGTTGCAATCAAGATAGGTATGGTTAGTGACATTCAGATCGTTCGTACCATTGTAGACTGCCTGCGAAAATATATACCGGAATATATTGTTTATGATCCGGTCATGGTGTCTACCAGCGGACGAAAACTAATGTCGGACGAAACTATAGAAGAAATTAAAAGAGAACTGCTCCCACTCGTCACTTTAATTACTCCCAATCTTGACGAAGCAAGTGTTCTGACAGATAAAAGCATTCATAACATACATGAAATGCAGGAAGCGGCCAAAAGGTTGGTGGATGAGTATCAGACAAGTGTATTAATAAAAGGGGGGCATTTGGAGGGTGACAGAATGTGCGACCTCTTACATACGTCAGAATCGATCTTCCATATATATGAGGAGAAAAAGATAGAAAGTAACAATTTGCACGGAACAGGCTGTACCCTCTCCTCCGCTATTGCGACCAACCTGGCAAAAGGCTATCCTTTACGGGAATCTATCCAACATGCCAAATCATATATCACTCAGGCTATCATTGCAGGCAAGGATTTGCACATCGGACATGGCAATGGTCCGTTATGGCATTTCCCGGATTCGGTTGCACAAATATGTACATTTTGTGCGGTCGTATCATAAAAATCCGTAACTTTGCACCCGCAATTAAAAATCAATTAAATAATAAAGATATGAAAGCATTCGTTTTTCCCGGTCAAGGTGCTCAATTCGTAGGAATGGGTAAAGACCTGTATGAAAATTCAGCTTTAGCTAAAGAATTATTTGAAAAAGCAAATGATATTCTTGGATATCGCATTACAGATATCATGTTCAATGGTACGGACGAGGATCTTCGTCAAACGAAGGTTACTCAACCTGCCGTATTCCTTCACTCGGTAATCTCCGCTCTTTGTATGGGGGATGATTTCAAACCGGAAATGACAGCAGGACATTCACTCGGTGAATTTTCCGCATTGGTTGCTGCCGGAGCTTTGAGCTTTGAAGACGGTCTGAAACTTGTTTATGCACGTGCAATGGCTATGCAGAAAGCCTGTGAAGCGACTCCTTCTACAATGGCTGCTATCATTGCATTGCCGGATGAAAAGGTGGGAGAAATCTGTACTACCGTAAATGCTGAAGGTGAAGTTTGTGTACCGGCTAACTACAACTGTCCGGGACAAATCGTTATCTCCGGTTCCGTACCAGGTATCGAGAAGGCTTGCGAACTAATGAAAGCTGCCGGAGCAAAACGAGCTCTCCCATTGAAAGTTGGTGGTGCTTTCCACTCTCCGTTAATGGATCCTGCAAAAGTAGAATTGGAAGCTGCTATCAATGCAACAGAAATCCATACTCCTAAATGCCCGGTATATCAGAATGTAGACGCACTTCCTCATACTGACCCTGTTGAAATCAAAAAGAATCTGGTTGCTCAGTTGACAGCTTCTGTACGTTGGACTCAATCTGTTAAAAATATGATTGCCGACGGTGCTACTGACTTCACAGAATGTGGACCAGGTGCAGTATTGCAAGGTCTGATTAAGAAAATTGACGGTACTGTTAGTGCTCATGGCATTGCATAAACTAATAAATACTGTATTTATTAGTTTACAGCGTGTTGGCAATTCTGCCAACACGCTTTTTTTATTCCGAATCTTCATACCAAAAAGAGAGTGATATGCTCTAAAACATTCAGGTAGATTTCTTTTTCGTAAACTTTCCGTATCTTGCTTCTGTTTTATTAGCAGGAATCATTTACTCAAATTTGTGAGCCATGAAAATACATGAATATCAAGCGAAAGAGATTTTCTCTAAGTATGGAATACCTGTTGAGAGGCACACTTTATGCCGTACTGCTGCAGGTGTTGTAGCTGCATATCGGAGTGTAGGTGCAGATAGAGTTGTCATTAAGGCACAGGTATTGACCGGAGGCCGGGGAAAGGCCGGAGGCGTCAAACTGGTAAACAACACGGAAGATGCTTATCAGGAAGCTAAAAATATACTCGGAATGAGTATTAAAGGCCTTCCCGTCAATCAGATATTGGTTAGCGAAGCAGTTGATATTACCGCCGAATATTATGTCAGTTTCACTATCGACCGAAATACACGTTCCGTTATTCTAATGATGAGTGCATCCGGTGGAATGGATATTGAACAAGTGGCTTGTCAGACACCGGAGAAAATTATTCGGTATTCAATCAATCCTTTCATTGGCATTCCAGATTATTTGGCACGTCATTTCGCCTTTTCACTTTTTCCCAAAACGGAACAAGCAAGTAAAATGGCTGTCATCCTGCAAGCACTTTATAAAATCTTCATGGAGAATGATGCCTCTTTGGTTGAGATCAATCCGTTAGCGCTAACAACAAAAGGTATGTTAATAGCTATTGATGCCAAAATTGTTTTCGATGACAACGCCCTATGTCGGCATCCTGAAATACATGCTTTATTCGACCCGACAGAGGAAGAAAAGGTAGAAGCCGACGCCAAAGAAAGAGGTTTCAGTTATGTTCGCATGGACGGTAATATAGGTTGCATGGTGAACGGTGCCGGACTCGCTATGGCAACAATGGATATGATTAAGATTTATGGAGGTAATCCTGCCAACTTTCTTGATATTGGCGGTAGTTCCAACCCCATAAAAGTAGTGGAAGCCATGAAGCTTCTATTACAAGATGAAAAAGTAAAAGTTGTTCTGATCAATATTTTCGGAGGGATTACCCGTTCTGACGATGTGGCAATCGGGCTTATCCAGTCATTCGAGCAGATAAAGAGTGAAATACCCATCATTGTCCGGCTAACAGGAACAAATGAAAATATCGGCCGCGATCTTCTACGAAATCATAGCCGTTTTCAGATAGCAACAACTATGCAGGAAGCAGCGTTAATGGCTATAAAATCATAATGCGTAACAATATCAATAAAAAGTAAAAAAAACAATTATGAGTATATTAATAGATAAATCCACCCGTTTGATTGTACAAGGAATTACTGGTCGGGACGGGCTCTTTCATGCCAGGAAGATGAAGGAATATGGAACCAACGTTGTAGGAGGTACTTCTCCCGGTAAAGGGGGAACTGATGCAAACGGTATCCCAGTGTTTAACACCATGTATGAAGCTGTGGAACAGACGTAGGCTAACACTTCTATTATCTTTGTTCCGGCACGTTTTGCAGCAGATGCTATCATGGAGGCGGCAGATGCCGGTATCCAGTTAATTGTCTGTATCGCGGAAGGTATCCCTACACTGGATGTCATCAAAGCGCATCAATTTATTAAACAAAAGGGGGCAATACTGGTTGGTCCTAACTGTCCGGGATTGATTTCTCCGGGAAAAAGTATGGTCGGTATCCTCCCGGGACAAGTTTTTCAGAAAGGAAACGTGGGTGTCATTAGCCGTAGCGGTACACTTACGTATGAAATTGTATATCACTTAACCGCTAATGGCATGGGACAATCCACAGCTATTGGTATCGGCGGCGACCCCGTAGTAGGGCTTCATTTCCGTGAACTGTTAGAAATGTTCCAGAATGACACCGAAACCGAAGCTATTGTTTTAATCGGTGAGATTGGCGGAAATGCGGAAGAACAGGCTGCCGAATATATTCGTAACCATGTAACTAAACCCGTTGTAGCATTCATCGCAGGGCAATCTGCTCCTTTGGGAAAACAAATGGGGCATGCAGGAGCTATTATCTCCGGAACTTTCGGTTCGGCTAAAGAAAAGATAGAAGCATTAGAGGCAGCCGGTATTCAGGTTGCACAGGAGCCGTCGGACATTCCTGCATTATTAAAAGCAGCAAAAGATACAACGAGAGATATTCTGAAATTACGGGAACAAGAACTGGTAGATTTGGAACTGGAACTCAATAACATGGTGGATGATGAAGAAAACAACAACGGAGATTAACAGAAAGAAGGGCGTGTTAGTTTCCTGACACGCCCTTTTTCTATCACTATTATTTAGTTTTAGTTCTTCGGCAAAGCTTCTTTCACTACCATTGAACGACCTACGTATTCTGCGCCATTCAACTGTTTGATAACATTATTAGCTTCTGCATCATCCGGCATTTCAACAAATGCGAATCCTTTTGATCTTCTAGTTTCACGGTCTGTGATTAACTTTACTGAAGCAACTGTTCCATACTCTTCCATTACATTTCTCAAGTCTGATTCCTTAACATTATAGCTAAGATTTCCAATGTACAAATTCATAAAATACAAATATAAAAAATTAATAATTCAATAAGAAAGTTATTGGAAAATCTTAATTAGAAATGGATATACTCAAATAAATGAGAAGATTCACGTAAAATAATCAAATCGTAATAAACCTTATTATTGTTGTTGGTTGCAAAGGAAAGCATTATTTGGCGATATTGCACTACATTCCTCTCTTTTTCTTTTCATAAAACATCTTTTTTATGAAATTAGGTCAATACTTAACGTTCATATTCCTCTTTCCCTTCTATCAAGTAATCAAAATCGATCGTTTTCTTCGGATATATCCTCAAAAAAGAATTTTAAAGTACGAGTACTGTAGAAATCTACAAATAAACTGTTGTGATAAGACAGCATATCTAAAGGAATGAAAAAATATCTGCCTAATAAGGAAGTCCGGTTTAAATAATCTTTTAAAATCATCCGCAATTAGGTATAATGTCACTCTTTTCATAAATTCGTCACCTATTAAGGCACGAAAACAATCTAACCAAACATGAAAAATTTTAATCACTATGCCGGACGCGAGGAATTCTCCGCATTTAAAGACTTCTTTTTGACACATGGGCAATGTAAAGAAATGAAGAAAAAGGAATATTTCACTCTGCAGGGAGCTTTGGCTACACATGGAGCTTACATAGAAGAAGGGTTATTTCGATATATCTGTACAGACGACAGAGGATACGAGCATATTGTCGGTTATTCTTTTGCCGGAGAGTATGTAGGTGACTATCCGGCATGCTTGAAAAAAGAGAAAGCTATGGTAAGCATCCAGGCTGCAAGTGATGCTCGAATTTACTATGCTTCTGCCGAAGATATGAGGAATTTCTTCTCTACAAATGAAATGACACAAAACTTAGAACGGATTCTTGCAGAAGAGCTCTTTGTACAAACCTATATGCGTCTATTAGACATTTATTGTAAAACTCCCACCGAACTGTATTTAGATTTAGTGAAACGCTATCCTGATTTTCAGAATTTTATTACTCTAAAAGAAGTAGCCTCTTTCCTTCGAGTTACTCCGGAAACGATTAGTCACATACGTAAGAAATTCGAATAATAACTACTAATAAAACTATCCGATGATGAACGTAGATCAATTGGTTTATTACTAAAAAATGAGATAAACAAAAAATTCCCGATTCATCACGAACCGAGAATTTTTATGAGTTATTTATACTACATTCGAAGTTTTGCTTTATTCTTTCACTTCTTCACCCTTTTCATTCATCAGGACTGTTACTTCCTGCGAATCTTTAGTAGTAAGAATTACTTTATAAACCTTACCGCTCTCTTTTTCCGCTACATAAGCTTCTTTGATTGTAGCACCTTCATAGTTCTTGGCAACAGCCTGTGCCACTGCTTCCGGTAACTCTTTTACATCAATCTTAGTAAACTCATCCTGTGGAACTTGCGCCTGCATTTCTACAGATGTAGTGTTGATTACTTCCTGTGCAAATGCTACAGAACTACCTAATCCCATTACTAATGCTACTGCTACTAATACCTTTTTCATAATCGTAATTTTTTAAGTGTGAATTATAAAAACCATTATTTATTATCGCTACACTTATCATATTGCAAAACGGATACCAAATATCAGCTTTTTACATATATCGTTAAAAATCAGACGAATAAAAAGTAGGCGGGTTCTATCTGATTGTGGAATTAGTGTAGAATTATGTGGAAGTGAGGAGTGCAATTGGGGAAAATAAAAGCCTATCTTGCTTTGAGAAGACAGGCTTTTACTCATATTATCAGTTACTACATTATCCGCAATGGAAATATTTATGAACCAAATCAAGCATTTCCTGCGGTTTTCCGTCCAGATCTGCACGTAGTGTCTTATCCTCATAATTGCGAAGTTTACGGATGATGCCGTCAATCATTGCCGAACTAAATACATTGTATTGTTCGAAAATAGCCCGTTGCTGTTCCAGACAATCGGCGGACGCAACACAGCTATCCGGTAATTGAGCCAATACTTTCAGCTTATCTTCGTTTTCTTTCTGGTGAATATTTACATTCACATACGTCTTTTCAGCCAGTTCCAAAGCATTTTCTATTTCAAAACCATGACGGCAGGCTACAGCCAGTCCGGCAAGCAGTTGATATAAATCTGCCGAACCGTCCGGTGAACGCATTTCCACAGTCTGCTTTTGGGTGGTATCAAAATAGCTTTCCGTTTCTAACGGATTCGCTAATGTACACATATCCTTCCTGGCAGCCCATCCCAAAGGTACACGTACCAATACAGAACGGTTGCGGTCGCCCCAGCAAACATTCGTTGGTGCTTCCTGGTGCGGAACAAGACGGAAGTATGAAGTAGGATTTGTATTTCCGAAGGCTGTGATTGAAGGCGCAAGCTCCATCATTCCAGCAATAGCCTTCCGGGCTGTTTCCGACAAAATTCCGTCTTTTAACATCTGATTCTTTCCGTCCTGCATGATACGCATATGGACATGCAGACCGGAACCCGCTTTACCTGCTGTTATCTTAGGAGCGTACGTAACATTATATCCATATTTGAATCCTAAGTTACGAATTACCCATTTGGCAATCATCAATTGGTCGGCGGCCTGTTCGACAGGAACCGGCAAAAACTCTATTTCATTCTGCTCATAGATATAGCCTTCCAAAGTAAAGTTGCCTACTTCAGAGTGTCCATACTTAATTTGCCCGCCAGTTTGTGAGATATAAAACATACATTGTGTACGGAACTCATTAAATTTGGCATAAGGTCCCGATTCATGATAACCACGTTGATCGGTTGCCTCAAACATACCCGTATCCGGTGCTATCACATAATATTCTAACTCTCCCATTGCCTGAAACTCCATTCCCGTCACGTCCGTAAATGCTTTGCTCGCTTTATGAAGCGTATATTCCGGTGAACTTTCCAACGGTTCTCCATCCTTATTGAAGAAAGAACAAAGGATAGACAGCGTAGGTATTTCAGCAAACGGATCAACAAATGCTGTACGAAACCGAGGAATAACATAAAGATCACTACTTCCCGCTTCGATAAAAGAGAAAAGGCTGGAACCGTCCACCCGTTCTCCACAGGTAAGGATAGCTTCCAGATAAGCTTGATTGTTAATGACAAAATTCAAAGTTTTCAGACGACCATCTCCCGCAGGATACATGAAGTTGACCATACGGATGTCGTTTTGTTGGATAAATGAAATGATGTCGGCTTTGGTAAATTCAGAAGTCGGCTTCTGGAGAAATGCCACTAATTTATTGGCATTCATTGATAACTCTTGATTCATGATCGGTTGTTTTTCGTTGTTGTATGATTAAAAACGGTTTGTTAAACGCCAAAGATAAGGAAAAGTTGGAAAAACGACTTTAAAGAGAGTAAAAAACTATCTCTATGTCGTTATTAAAAACGCTTTAAATCTCTTTTTCCACAAAAAATATTCCGGTGTTATTATTGTAAGTCACGGTTGCCTATTTCCATATTGACTACGGCATAGGCTACAAGCTGGTTCGACTTTCTCTTGTCCCCGTAATTGCAGGGCTGCGCAAAATAATCTTATATATTGGTAAATACCTCATCTATCAGATAAATATAAGCAATTATTCTTCAAAACAGAGGTGAAAAAGATCTTATTTAAAAATGAAATACTACTTTTGTAAAAGATATCACCTTATATATAATGTTATGCAATACATTTACAAATATCAGTCCCCTATCGGTGGAATAACAATCGCAAGTGACGGTAGCTCTTTGACGGGTTTGTGGTTTGATGGACAGAAATATTTTGCAGCTTCGTTGTCTCCGGAACACGAAGAAAAAGTATTGCCCGTATTCGAGCAAACCATAGAATGGCTCGATTGTTATTTCAGTGGGAAAAATCCCGGTTTCATGCCTGAGATGCACTTGGAAAGTACTCCTTTTCGTCTCTCCGTATGGGAAATATTAAAAAAAATCCCTTACGGCAAAATCATTACGTACAAGGATATTGCTAAGGAAATAGCTCGCCTAAACGGGCTACCGTCCATGTCGACGCAAGCGGTGGGCAATGCGGTGGGACACAATCCTATTAGTATTATTATACCCTGCCACCGGGTTGTAAGTTGTAACGGTAGCCTGACAGGATATGCAGGCGGTATTTCTAAAAAGATAGAGTTGCTCACTCTTGAACAGGTGGATATGACAAACCTGTTCGTACCGAAGAAAGGAACAACACTGTAAATCCGGAAAATGTCCTTTGCCTGAAAAACTAATTGATTGCTCCGCCTGTTTTATTTTCAGTAGAAACATTCAAATAACAAACCCATGAAAAAGGACATTTTAAAAGACCTGCTTGCTAAACCCGGAAGACAATATTCCGTCTCCGATTTCGATCCGTCATTTATCGGCGAACTATCCAAACAGGATGCTAAAGGTCAACTGACTAAAAACGTAGAGAAACTTTCCGAACTGCAAAGCATGCTCTACGCCCAGGATCGCTATTCGATTCTTATTATTTTTCAGGCTATGGACGCAGCCGGAAAAGACGGGACAATCAAACACGTCATGTCCGGTATCAATCCGCAAGGATGCCAAGTATTTTCGTTCAAGCAACCTTCTGCCGAGGAATTGGACCACGATTATCTCTGGCGTATCAATCGTTGCCTGCCCGAAAGAGGGAGAATCGGAATTTTCAACCGTTCTCACTATGAAGACGTGCTTATCGCCAAAGTGCATTCCGAAATTATACTGTCCAACAAATTGCCGGGTGTAGAAACCATCAAAGACATTGACTCTGATTTTTGGAAACGCCGTTACCGGCAAATCAATGATTTCGAACGTTATCTGACGGAAAACGGAACCGTTGTCTTGAAATTCTTCCTGAACGTATCAAAAGCCGAACAGAAAAAGCGTTTCATGGAAAGGTTGGATGACAAAACCAAAAACTGGAAATTTTCTTCCGCAGATGTTAAGGAACGCCAGTTTTGGGATGAGTATATGAAAGCTTATGCAGATGTACTAACCGAAACATCTACCGAACTGGCTCCGTGGTACGTAATCCCTGCCGACAATAAATGGTTTATGCGCTACGCAGTAGGACACATTATCTGCGAGCGGATGAAACAACTGGACCTGCATTACCCCAAACTATCTGAAGAAGGATTAAAACAACTGGAAGATTGTAAAAAAAGTGTGTCCGATATTAACTTCTGATTCACTTGCACTTATCCTTTTTTATTCTAACTTTGTAGAGCAACTATGTATAAACAAAAAATGATAAGCTATGGACATCCAAACATTTATTCAAAACTTCCGGGAGGCATTCGGAGAGAAGGCCGAACTGCCTCTTGTATTCTGGTATTCGGACACGCAGGAAGGAACGGCGGAAAAAATAAATGGCTGTTTCTTTAAAGGTATGAAAACGGCAAGAGAAGGCGGTATCATCAGCCTGAATGCCGAAACAATCGGCTGTGGTGGCGGCAAGTTCTATACCGGTTTTACCGAAATGCCCGAACACGTCCCGACTTTTGTCTCATTAAAAGAGCGGTACAAACAGACTCCGCAAATGGTCATCGACTTTATACAGCAAATCGGAGTACTCAAAGCAGAAAAGAAATACCTTCATTTTGCGCGTATAGACAGGATAGAAAGTCTGAAAGAAGTGGAAGGTGTCGTATTCATAGCCAACCCCGATATGCTTTCCGGACTTACCACATGGGCTTATTATGATAATAATGCTGAAGACGGTGTAGTTTCCATGTTCGGTTCCGGTTGTAGCTGCATAGTAACGCAAGCTACCATAGAAAATCGAAAAGGCGGCAAACGGACATTCATCGGTTTCCTCGATCCGTCGGTACGTCCCTACTTCGAACCCGATAAATTGAGCTATACTATACCTATGTCCAGATTCAGGGAAATGTGTGGCACAATGCGCCAAAGTTGCTTATTCGATACTCATGCTTGGGGAAAGATCCGGGAAAGAATGGATAGTGAATAGAGCAAAAAACAGGTCAAATAGTTTCAAATAGGTATGAAACTTTTCCATCCTGTTTTTAATATAATAAGCAGATTGTTCTTTACCGGATTAAACCTTTCCTGCAAAGAACAGTCTTATCCTCAAGATATTATTGTTCTATTAAATATAAAAGTTCTTAACGAAAATGGAAACATCTGCCAAGCTCTACTCGCTGAATTACAGTAATGTAAAAACTTACTTGTTCGCTCTGTTGTTTATTGCAGGCAACATTGCACTTCCACAACTATGCCATCTCATACCTTATGGTGGTCCTACCCTGCTGCCCATTTATTTTTTCACGTTGATTGCAGGCTATAAATATGGCTTTCGTGTAGGATTATTGACCGCGATTCTTTCTCCTGTCATTAATCACTTGCTGTTCGCCATGCCTTCGGAAGCTACGCTTCCTGTTATGTTGATAAAATCCACTTTACTTGCTGGAGCTTCTGCCTTTGCCGCACGAATGCTAAAATCTGTCTCTTTATTGGGCGTTCTTGGTGTCGTGCTTTTCTACCAGATTATAGGAATAGCTTTTGAATGGGCGATTCTTGGTAATTTCTATGTAGCAGTACAAGATTTCCGTATCGGTACTCCGGGAATGTTGATCCAGTGGTTTGGTGGCTATGTCCTGTTAAAAGCGATTGCAAAATTCTAAACTCAAAATAGAAAAATGGACAGAAGGGACTTTTTAAAAACAGTAGCCATAACCGGTGCTGCTTTGACTATACAGCACTCGGAAGCTATGGAGGTATTAACTCAGACTATCAATAAAGCAAACGGAGCTAACCCTGATCTGGTAGCAGTCATGGGTGGAGAGCCGGAAGCCATGTTCCGCCGCGCCATAAGCGAACTGGGTGGGATGAAGCAATTCGTTAAACCAGGACAAAAGGTTGTTGTGAAGCCTAACATCGGTTGGGACAAGGTGCCGGAACTGGCAGGAAATACAAATCCGAAGTTAGTGGCGGAAATCGTGAAACAATGCTTTGCCGCCGGAGCAAAAGAAGTGACCGTATTTGACCATACCTGTGACGACTGGCAGAAATGCTACAAAAACAGTGGCATTGAAGCTGTAGCAAAAGCCGCCGGAGCAAAAGTAATGCCCGCACATCTGGAATCTTACTACAAACCGGTAGATCTCCCAAGCGGCAAAAAAATGAAGAAAGCAAAAGTGCATGAAGCAATCCTGAACTGCGACGTATGGATAAATGTCCCTATCCTGAAAAACCATGGCGGAGCCAATCTGACTATCTCCATGAAAAACCATATGGGAATTGTATGGGATCGCGGATTCTTTCACCAAAATGACTTGCAACAATGTATTGCCGATATTTGTACCCTGCAAAAGAAAGCCGCGCTGAACGTTGTAGATGCCTATCGGATTATGAAGACTAACGGTCCTCGCGGACGCTCTGCTTCAGATGTCGTTTTGGCAAAGGGATTGTTTATCTCACCGGATATTGTAGCGGTGGACACAGCCGCTGCCAAATTCTTCAACCAAGTGCGTGAGATGCCGTTGGATACAGTAGGACATCTTGCCAAAGGAGAAGCACTGAAAGTAGGAACCATGAATCTTGACAAATTAAATGTCAAGCGAATCAAGATGTAAATCAACCATGTTAAGAAAGATACGTATTGGAATATCAGCACTTTTTTTTGTACTGATTACTTTCTTTTTTCTCGATTTCGCAGAAATATTACCTAACAGTTTTCATCGTCTGGCACACTTGCAATTTGTTCCAGCTTTGCTTTCATTAAGTGTAGGTATCTTATTATTTCTCATTGTGTTAACACTTTTATTCGGCCGTATCTATTGTTCGACGATATGTCCTATGGGGATTTTGCAAGATATCATTGCGCGCCTGTCAAAATCAACAAGTAAAAAGAAAAAAAGATATAGTTACAGTCCTGCAAAAAATAGATTACGTTGGAGTGTGCTTGGGGGGACTGTCATCTCTTTTCTATGCGGATTCACGTTTATCGTAGGACTGCTTGATCCATACAGCGCATACGGTCGGATAGTAGTACATGTATTTAAACCGATATATATGCTGGGAAATAATCTTTTGGAATCCGCTTTCTCCAAGTTCGACAATTATACGTTTTACCAGGTGGATACTTCTATTTTAAGTATTTCATCTCTTTTCATTGCAGTCGTCATACTTACAATGATTTTTATAATGGCATGGAAGCACGGACGGACTTGGTGCAACACGATTTGTCCTGTAGGAACAATTTTAGGCTTATTAAGCCGGTTCTCATTATTCAAAGTCCGCATTGACTCCGACAAGTGTAACAGTTGCGGACTCTGCGCTACCAAATGTAAGGCAGCGTGCATCAATAGTAAAGAGCATACTATTGATTATGGTCGTTGTGTAGATTGCTTTGACTGCCTGGGGGTCTGCAAACAAAAGGCATTGATCTACCAACCTTCACTCTCCCCTACCGATTCATCCAAACGTCGTTTTCTCGTTGCAGGACTACTTACTGCCGGAGCAGTTCCGAAACTACTTTCACAAGTTAAAGAATCCGTTGCAAGTCTGGGAGGTAAAAAAGTATACAAAAAAGAGAATCCGATTACTCCGCCGGGGTCTGTCAGCCGTGAACATTTTCAGCAGCAATGTACATCGTGCCATCTTTGTATCAGCAAATGCCCATCGCATGTACTGAAGCCAGCTTTCATGGAGTATGGCTTGGCAGGAGTAATGCAACCTACCGTCAGTTTCGAGAAAGGATTCTGCAATTTTGATTGTACTGTTTGCGGAGATGTTTGTCCTAACGGGGCTATTCTTCCGATAAGTGTAAAGCAAAAACATCTTACACAAATGGGATATGTTGTTTTTATCGAGGAAAATTGCATCGTTTATACAGACGGAACTAGTTGTGGGGCCTGCTCTGAACACTGTCCCACGCAGGCTGTCGCAATGGTGCCTTATAAAGACGGGTTGACGATTCCCCATGTAAATAAAGAGATTTGCGTAGGCTGTGGTGGATGCGAATATGTTTGCCCTGCTCGTCCGTTCCGTGCTATCTATATTGAAGGAAATCCGGTACAAAAGGAAGCAAAACCATTTAAAGAAAGCGAAGAGCACAAGGGTGAAATAGACGATTTTGGGTTCTGATCGGCGTAGTACCGGAACAAAGTTTCCATCCGGCATACTAAAAACTATCCATTATATTTCTTCTACTTTCAATAAATTCACTAAATTCGTGGCGAATTAAAGACAGAAAAAACTCATGGAGGTATATACAAACAATTGGACGAACCGGAAATATCAGATAGGTTATACTCTAAGTGGAGGATTTATTAAAGGATTCGCTCATTTGGGCGTAATGCAAGCTCTCCTGGAGCATGATATTAAACCGGATATTATCTCCGGAGTAAGCGCTGGAGCTCTTGCGGGAGTCTTTTATGCAGATGGTAATGAACCTCACAAAGTGCTGGATTATTTTTCCGGACACAAATTTCAAGACCTGACCAAGCTGGTAATCCCCAAGAAAGGATTATTTGACCTTTGCGAATTTATAGATTTCCTTCGTACCAATGTAAAAGCAAAGAATCTGGAAGAACTCCAGATTCCCTTGATCATCACGGCAACCGATCTTGACCACGGACGTATGGTTCATTTTCACCGTGGTTCCATTGCCGAACGGGTAGCTGCTTCGTGCTGTATGCCTGTCATGTTTGCTCCGGTAAATATTGATGGAACGAACTACGTAGACGGTGGATTGATGATGAATCTCCCGGTTTCCACTCTCCGTAGAGTCTGTGACAAGGTAGTAGCAGTTAATGTAAGCCCGATCATGGCGCAAGATTATAAAATGAATATTGTCAGCATCGCTATGCGTTCGTTTCATTTCATGTTCCGTGCCAATACTTTCCCTGAAAGAGAAAAATGTGATTTGCTGATTGAACCTTATAACCTATATGGGTATAGCAACACGGAATTGGAAAAAGCGGAAGAAATCTTCGAGCAAGGATATAATACCGCTAACGGAGTGCTGAATCAATTATTAGTTGAAAAAGGAAAGATCTGGAAGTAATGCTTCTTATTGAAGTAGTTAATATTAGAAATGTAAAAATCTACTCTATATGAATAACGAAAATAAAATAATTATCTATCAAGTGTTCACCCGGCTGTTCGGCAACAATAATAACCACTGCGTCTACAATGGAGATATAGTCACCAACGGTTGCGGAAAAATGGCGGATTTTACTCTCAAAGCACTTAGTGAAATCAAAAAACTGGGTACTACACATATTTGGTACACAGGTATTATCGAGCATGCTACTCAGACAGATTATCGTCGCTATAATATCAGTCCGGATCATCCTGCCATTGTAAAAGGAAAAGCCGGTTCGCCCTATGCTATCAAAGATTATTATGATGTAGACCCTGACTTGGCGAATGACATTCCCGAACGAATGAGAGAATTCGAGAATCTTGTACGACGTACACATCGTGCGGGACTAAAAGTTATAATTGATTTTGTTCCCAACCATGTAGCACGCCAATACCATTCTGATGCACAACCGGACGGGACAACGGAATTGGGAGCTAACGATGATTCAAGCCAGTCTTTCAGTCCCTATAATAATTTCTATTATATTCCTCAAGCGGAACTTCGTGCCCAGTTTGACATGAAAGACGGTGCGACAGAACCTTATCACGAATTCCCGGCTAAAGCAACAGGCAATAATCGTTTTGACGCTACTCCCAATATCACTGACTGGTATGAGACAATCAAATTGAATTATGGAGTAGACTACCAGAATGGAGGTACGTGCCACTTTTCTCCGATTCCGGATACATGGATAAAGATGTTGGATATTCTTCTGTTCTGGGCTTCCAAAGACATTGACGGTTTCCGTTGTGATATGGCGGAAATGGTTCCCGTAGAATTTTGGGAATGGGCTATTCCTCAAGTCAAAGAAGCATATCCGGACATTCTCTTTATTGCAGAAGTCTACAATCCGAATGAATATCGCAATTATTTGTTCCGTGGAAAATTCGACTATCTGTACGATAAAGTAGGCTTATATGATACACTTCGTAATGTAGCCTGTGGATATGAGTCGGCTGCTTCTATCACTCATTGCTGGCAGAGTCTGAACGGAATTGAGAAAAAGATGCTTAATTTCCTCGAAAACCACGATGAGCAACGCATTGCGTCCGATTTCTTTGCCGGTGACCCACGCAAAGGAATCCCTGCACTTATTGTTTCCGCCTGCATGAATACTAATCCTATGATGATTTACTTCGGACAGGAATTTGGAGAACCCGGAATGGACAGTGAGGGCTTTAGCGGAAGGGATGGACGGACTACTATATTTGATTATTGGAGTATAGACAGCATCCGTCGTTGGCGTAACGGAGGAAAATTTGATGGTAAAATGCTCAATGAAGATCATAAACGTTTATATGAAATTTATCAAAGAGTACTGACTTTGTGTAATGAAGAACCGGCTATTGCAAAGGGTGTTTTCTTTGACCTGATGTATGCTAATCAAAATGGCTGGCGTTTCAATGAACATAAGCAATATACTTTTATGCGAAAATACAAGAACGAGTTATTGTTTATCATTGTCAATTTCGACAGTCAACTAGTAGATGTAGCAATCAATGTTCCCTCACACGCTTTCGACTTTTTACAAATTCCACAAATGGAATCCTATCAGGCTGTTGATCTTTTGACCGGTGCGAAAGAAGAAATCAGCTTATTGCCATATAAAGCCACGGAAGTTTCAGTTAGAGGCTACAATGGAAAGATACTGAAAATTGCATTCTGAAAAAGACGAGAAACCCTATATTCCCCTATAACCCGATCACACTATAATGACCGGGTTATTTTATATGTATCATTCAAACAAATAGTCATGATAGCTGTTTAGGTAGATAAATAATCTCCTAAACCATAAAGCTTATGAAGAAATTTAATATTATGGCGGTTCTGTTACTATTTTCCATATCAGTATTAGCGATTGTACCTCCTGATAATGTGCAGGCTACCTTCAAGAAAATGTATCCCAAAACAAATGATATAGCCTGGTCGCAAGATGACGGATACTATTGTGCCAACTTTGTAATGAACGGTTTCACCAAAAATGTATGGTTCAATGCGCAGGGACAATGGGAAATGACGCAGACTGATCTTGTCAGTCTCGATCGGCTGACACCTGTGGTCTATAATGCTTTTACATTTAGTTCTTATGCAAGTTGGGTTGCGGAAGATGTGACTATGGTAGAATTTCCTAAATGGCAGGCAATCATTGTTATTGAGGTAGGACAAGATAATGTTGACATTAAATATCAGTTGTTCTATACTCCTAAAGGGATATTGCTAAAAACACGCAATGTCAGTTATATGTACGACATTCTCGGTCCGGGCACATTCTTATAAAGAAAGCCCTTGCAAATCCAAGTATAGAAAATTTGCAAGGGCTTCTTTATTAATATAAAGAGATATCTACTTCTTCTTTCTCAACACTACGGCAGTACGTGCAGGAATATAAAGTTTCAACCATTCTTTCTTTTCTTTCTTATACAAAGGATCGGCAATCGTGAAGTGAACCACAGAATCATCGGCAAAGCCATTACCACCGAATGCTATATTATCCGTATTCAGAATCACCTCATAAGCTCCCGGAGCTACAAGGAAACCATAGTCTGTAAACGACTGCTTCGGATTGAAGTTAAATACAAAAATCAAATCCTTACGCTCATAAGCCAATACCTGGTCGCCGTCATTATGCCATATTTCTTGTATCGGGGTTGCCTGGAAATCCTTCACACTCTTAATGACTTTCAACATTTCTTCATCGAAGTCACCCATATAGTGATAGGCTAGATTCTTATTGTCGACCAGATCCCATTGGCGACGGGCATATTTGCAAGACCAACCGTTACCCTCACGCGGGAAGTCAATCCATTCGGGATGCCCGAACTCATTACCCATAAAGTTCAGATAACCACCGTTAATTGTGGAAGAGGTCAACAGGCGAATCATCTTATGCAAAGCAATACCACGATTGACTATATAATTTTCATCTCCCTTCTGCATGTGCCAATACATATCCGCATCAATCAGACGGAAAACAATCGTCTTATCTCCTACCAATGCTTGGTCATGGCTTTCTGCATAAGAAATAGTTTTTTCATCCTGGCGACGGTTAGTGACTTCCCAGAACATGCTGGAAGGTTTCCAGTCCTCATCTATCTTTTCTTTGATTGTCTTGATCCAGTAATCCGGAATATTCATAGCCATGCGGTAGTCGAATCCGTAACCACCATCTTCTACTTTTGCAGCCAATCCCGGCATACCGGACACCTCCTCAGCAATCGTTATCGCTTTTGGATTCACTTGATGAATCACTTCATTAGCCAAGGTCAGATAACAGATAGCATTATCATCCTGATGTCCGTTGAAGTAATCTCCGTAATTACAGAACGCTTCACCCAATCCGTGACTATAATACAGCATAGACGTTACACCGTCAAAACGGAATCCATCGAATTTATATTCTTCCAGCCAGTATTTACAGTTAGACAACAAGAAGTGAACGACTTCATTCTTGCCATAGTCAAAACAAAGAGAATCCCACGCCGGATGTTCACGACGCCCTCCCGGATAGAAATACTGGTTCGGATCACCGGCAAAATTACCCAATCCTTCTACCTCATTCTTCACTGCATGGGAATGAACAATATCCATAATAACAGCGATACCCATTCCATGAGCAGTATCGATCAACTCCTTCAACTCATCAGGAGTACCGAAACGGGAAGAAGCGGCAAAGAAACTGGATACGTGGTAACCGAAACTTCCATAATAAGGATGTTCCTGAATAGCCATTATCTGAATACAATTATACCCTTCTTTGGCAATGCGGGGAAGCACCTTTTCACGGAATTCATTATATGAACCTACTTTCTCTTCCTGTTGCGCCATTCCGATGTGACATTCATAAATCAATAGAGGACTTGTGTTAGGTTTAAAAGTCTTTTTCTTGAATTTATAAGGTTTCTCTGGGGCCCATACCTGTGCACTAAAAATTTTCGTCTGTTCATCCTGAACAACACGGGTAGCCCAAGCAGGAATACGTTCTCCCTGTCCACCGTCCCAATATACATTCAGTTTATACAGGTCACCGTGATGAATGGCCCCTTCTGGAAGATTGATTTCCCAAATCCCATTCTTCAGTTTTTTCAGTTTATAGGTAGCCTTTTCTTCCCAGTTGTTGAATGTACCTACTATGTAAATATGACTGGCATTAGGAGCCCATTCACGGAAAGTCCAGCCTTTGGCAGTACGGTGCAATCCAAAATAAAGATAGCCCGAAGCGAAATCCGACAGCGTCTGTTTTCCTTTATTAGTCAGTTCGGCTTCTTTATCCAGCACAAATTGATGCCGGCCGGCAATAGCGTCGGCAAAAGGTTCCAGCCAAGGATCGTTTTTGATAAGATTCAGTGTCTTTTCCATATCTGAATTAAATTAGGATTATGCTTTTACTTTTACAATTACTTTTTTCACTCCGTCCGGGGTAATACCAGGAGCGTGTCCGTCTTGCGGGAAGAAGATAGCAAACATTCCCGGTTTCACGGCAATATAAGTTTCAGCTAATCCTTCAAAGAAAGTGATATCTTTTTCTACATTGTATGGAGCATTTGTCGGGACACAGTCTTTAGCAGCAGTATACCCCATGATTTCTGTTCCCGACAATGGAATTTGAATATCAATAAATTCGTTATGTGTTTCCAGTTTAGCCTCTTCTTTAGTCTTAGGTTTGGTCTGTGCAATATTCACCAGCAGATCTTTTCCTTTCAGTTCAGTCTTACCGATTTCCATGGCTTGAAGATCATGAGATTTCAGGAACTCAATAGCTTGTGCAAACAAAGGATTTAAAGACGCATATTTCTCCAGATTTTCTAAAGTATCTACTACCATAAGAGTTTAATTTAAAAGTTTATATTCTAGGTATTATTCAAAATCGTCAATTGTGTAATTGATAAAGTCGGCAAATCGCTTGAATTGGCGGAATACTTTATCTATCTGTTCCAACATATCCGGTTGGGCGAAGAAGTCATCGGGGACATTATAAAAACAGACATATTCTTTACACTTCAAATAATCAATGTATTTAAAATCTTTTGGAAAGCCCTTAGGAGCAGTTTTCAGGAAGTCTTCCCCTATCACCGGAAAGTATTTCTTAAACTCCGGATCTTCTACGATCGCAACAAATTCCTCAATATTGTCATAAATTGACTGCCGCACAGCTTTTAGTACGTTAGACGGCAGGCATAAGCTCCCTCCGGCAAGCATAGATCCAGCAGGTTGCAGATGCACATAATAGCCACAATGATCGGATTTTTTTCCTTTTGCATTGATATAACCGCCAAAATGTATTTTATACGGAGTTTTATCCGTAGAAAAGCGTGTATCACGATAAATACGATACGTACAATCTTTAGGTTGGATGCCTCGAATTGATTCGTCGAACAAGGAGATACGGGCAATAACTGTTGCTAAGAAATTTTCAAACTCGACACGGGCTGTTTCATACTCCGCCCTGTGTTCATTGAACCAGTCACGATTATTATTCGCAGAAAGATCTTTTAAAAACTGAAAGATAACGGGTATGTTCATCTTTATCATTTTCTATTATTACCCTACAAACGTACAAATTTTATTTCATATAAACTACAAAACGCAACAAAAGGACATAAAAAAAGCATCGGCCTGGTAAAACCGATGCTCTAACACATTTATCAAAAAAACAGACTCTTCTGTCTCTGACGTACTTTAGCTTTCACAAGTGGAGTACAATCTCTTTTAATTAATCTTATATCTAATACTATGAAAAACACATAAATATAACAGACGAAAGAACACCTTTGTTCAAAGGTTCTCTAAATATTTCTGTTAATAATAGTTTATAGAATTAAATGTTTTTCATCAATCGGTATCACGATTTGTCCCCAATCAATCATCGCATTGAATAACATAATACGGAAATAGCTTCCCAACTGTGTATGCAATATCTCCTTTTCTTGAATCAAATGCTTGTCCAGAAGTTCAGCCCGCTTGGTTCCCTTGAGTAGCGGGCACGACGGAGTAAACCATGTATTGCCGTCATAAAGAGCTATATTGGAAATAGATGTATCCGTCAGGTATCCGTTTCTTACCACTAATATATCATCAGCCGTTTCTCTCTGGGCGTACAATGAATTTAGTTCTTCCCGATTCGTACTTTTATAAGTATAATCAATAGTATCCGACGTAACCAGACGTAAAGAGGAAACTTTGCGCCTCTGATAAGGAACGTATGTAATTTCTTCTATCGCCTTTCCGTAAACAATCCGGCATTTCCAGATACCTTCCAATGATTGGGGAGAAATAAATTCACCTAAGTCAATATCGGCAACATCTTGCCAGAAGGCGGCACGAGTCCGGTTGCAACGTTCCGTATGATAATTGATATTATAAATCTTTCCATCTTCTATTCGGATCGTTTCAATAAATGGGCACATATACTTTCTGTTTCATTTCATTATATTCATTTTCCACATCACTTTGGCTGGTAATCCCACCCCCACTCTTAAAATACATTTTACCACCCTCCTGCTCCACAAAACGGATCATAACTGCGCTATCGAGGTCCTTACCGTCAAAATAGCCCATAATACCTGTATAGAATCCCCTGTCATAGGTTTCAGCCTCCTTGATAATCTGCATTGTTTTTTTCTTCGGAGCTCCTGTGATAGAACCGGCTGGTAAAAGCCGGAATATAATACTTCCCAAATTTGTCAGATAATCATCCGGCAGTACACCCTGTATTTCAGAACTTGTCTGAAGAATACTCCCTTGATTGGTCTGCAATTTATCAATATACCGGTATCGGGATACGGATACTTGTTCGGCCACCATGCTCAAATCATTACGAATCAAATCTACAATAGTGGCATGTTCCGCCGTTTCTTTAGGATCGTTGATTAATAGCCGGTCAGCCGAAGGGGTTGAAGCATTAATCGTTCCCTTCATGGGGTAGGAATATATTCTTCCATTATGAATTCTTATAAATATTTCGGGAGAAAAAACCGTAAAAGCATCTCTGACCCATAATTTATACATAGCTTTTGAATAACAATAGATATCTTTCAAAGTCAGATTTGTTTCTACCGGAGTGCGACAAGTCAAGTTAGTGAGAAAACTATTTCCGGCAAAGATGTTTCGTTGGACAATATCAAACGAATGTTGATATGTAGCCAAAGATTCCGGGAAAGATTGCCAACGAAGTCGCTTTCTTGACAAAAAAGCTATATTATTCTCTGCAAACATGGGCTGATTCGTAAAACCATTCAAGTTATAGAGTATTTCGGCAGGGTCTACCGAAGATACTGCTTCTATATAAGAAGCATCCTGCTGGTAATTAATGATAAAAATAAAAGGACGACAGGATTGCCCTAAATAGTTCATTTGTCTGATAGCCTGTTCTTTTGTATATAACTGCATGGATTTGTTCTATTTTTAAGTGAAGCAAATGTACGCAAAAAGTATAGATTAGAAAAAGGTGCAACAAAAAAAGGGTTGCCACCGTGTCTATCGGGCAACCCTTATTATCTATACGAGATCGGTCAAATTACTTCATTGCATCCTGTACCTGAGGAATCATTTTTTTCACATTTGCGTTGTCAGGAGATACCTTTGCTGCTTCTTCCAAGTAACCTAATGCTTCTTTAAATCTAGCTGTTGCTTTTTCTTTTTCAGCAGCATATTTATCTGCATCAGAGTTTGCTAAAGGAGTTGCTTTTTTCAGGATATTGGCTCCGTCATTATAACATAATACTCCAAGGCTGTATAAAGCATTTGTTTTATATGATTTGTGATCCAGAGGAATTACCTTCTTGAAACATTCTTCTGCTTCTTCAGCTTTACCAGCTTTTTGGGCGGCGAGTCCGGCTTTCAAGTAGTGTAAACCATAATTCTTGATCATAGTTTTATTATTCGGATCAACTTTCAAGCCTTCTTCCAATGTAGCAACGTATTCATCTGTTTTCTTCAATGCATCCAAAGCCAAAGCTTTACGGGCATACGCATTACCAGTATTAAACTTCTTCTGAATAGCAATATCAAAGAAAGTTACGGCTTCCGCATACTTCTTCACTTCATCTGCTGCTATACCGCAATAGTATGCTGTTGCAGAATCCTGATTATTAGTTTGTTTCAAATATTCGCTGAACTTAGCGTAGGCCACAGGATAATTCTTAGCATTGAATGCGTCATTTCCTTCTTTCTTAATTTGATTAGGATCCGTTTGTGCAAAAATGTTAGTTACTGCAATACTAAATGCAAATAAAAAAATCAATTTCTTCATAACTTTATGTGTTTTTTAGTTGTTTATCGTCCAAAAGTATAAGGAATAATAGAAAGACACAACCCTATTTTTGTTTTTTTGAGCTTTTTGAAACCTATATAACGTTCGTTATTCTTCGTAAAAACGGGCTTTTATTCTCAAATACAGCGTAAAAGGAATCACCCTTTTACGCCTTTCTCGGCCGTCAAAGGGGTGATACACAAACTGTTTGGGTAACTACTTTTATCAAATAAATATAGTATACAACAAGAAAATGTATAGAGGGATATTTAATGTTCTATGAGGGACAACAGGGAATAAAATCAAATATACTGTCACAAGAGTTCTTCCAAATATCTCCTTTTATTAACTTCCCGAAAAAAATGCTATTCATTTGTTTATCTATAAAACACGAATTCAGTCCCCACCTAATTAAATAAAAAAAACTTCTTTCATAAAATACTGATTCATAGCACCAAAGAAAAATATGAATAAAAAAGTTCCAGAAAGTTTTTGAGTTTTCATAAAAAGCACTACCTTTGCATCCGAAAATAAGGCTGGTTCCGTAGCTCAGCTGGATAGAGCAACGCCCTTCTAAGGCGTGGGTCAAGCGTTCGAATCGCTTCGGAATCACAAATAAAATCCGATAACTTGAAAAGAGTTATCGGATTTATTTTTTAATTACTTTCGCTTTTATAGACAACTTCCTTTTGCAGCGCAGAAGATAAACGATTGAACATGTAGGTCAGAATAAGAGAAGTTCTTTAAAACTTCTCTTTACGCTCAAACTTCCCTTCCTCGGTATAATATTTCCAAGTACCCTTAGGTTGGTTATGCGAATATTTACCACGAAGTCTTAATTTTCCATTTTCGTAATATTCACGATAACGTCCGTGACGTTTTCCCTCTTTTACTTCCGCTTCACTCTTTAGTGCTCCTTCCGGATAAAATTCACGTAGAACATTTCCTTCAAACTTTTCGACATAGAAACGTTTCAATTCACTTAACTGTTCTTTCTCGGTCACAACATCTTCATTCATTTCTTCATCTTCCTCATCGGTAGCAACCTCAACAAGTTCTTCCGGTTCGTATGGACTATAATCCATAACATATTGTAAAGAAGCAGACTGGCTATCTCCTATCACTTGCATAGTCCAATAAGGGAAAGAATACAAAACATCCTTATTTGACTGTATCTCATTCCATGTGGCAGGATTCATCATTAGCTTCAACTGGGAATAGAACTTACGTACATCCGTATATAAGAAAATCGTAGAACTGGATTTCAGATATGAAAAAGCATCTTTAAATCCCGGATTGTCTTTCAACAAGTTCTTTTGTTCATAATCCTCTACGAATGAGAGTAAAGATGCAGCTTTATTACTAAAAACAACATAATCATCCACATAAGTATAATAGGGTTTCTCGAACTTATCAAATAGTTTTCCGAAAAACAGTCGGAAGAACCCTTTCATCTCGACATAATTAATTTCAAAGTCCTTATAATTAACAGTTTTAATTTTAACCGGAGTACGACGTTTGACCTTCTTTTCTATAAGTTCCATGTTCTCACGTGCATCCTTTATACTTTTTGCTCTGATAGCCAAAACCAGTTCGGGTTCACGCCCAAGTAACCCCGGTTCAGATTGTGTAATAGCAAACTCTCCAGACATCCAGCTCAAAAAGTTTTCTTCCAAAGAGATACCGAACAGTCCTTCAATCTTTTTTCGGGAATTTTGATACGAATCATACAACTGTTTATCATGAACAGAGAGGGCATTTTCTAATTCCTTCACAAAAGTCATCGGATTATTAAAACCAATATTCGTATAAAGGGCCGTTCGTCCGGACAAGATTTCATGCGCTTTCATTTTATGCTTTCCGGAATTCAGCAAGGCAGTGATATAAGGATCTACTGAATCTTTCTTCAACGTATAACCTTTCACCTCCATTTTATCCTTACCCATATTCAAGTAAAGACCGGCAAAATTCATAGAATTACTGAACATATCAATATATTCATTCCTTGTTCCCAGGTAGATAGACATAAACTGTGGGATACGCTCATAGTTGATAAAAACCCTGACGAGTCCCTTACCGGAAACTAGTTTCTCGGTTTCAATAAAAGCTTGATCAAGTCCGATTTTAGGTTTGTTACGTGAATCAATAGCCGATTCGATAAGCCCGGAAGTATAAGAACCTACCAGATGATTATCCACAAAAGCAATATAAAAGATATCACGCGTATCCGGATCACGCATCTCAAGAATGTTAATGCCACTATGCATCCGGTTAGTAACAGTGAAGCCGCTCATTACAAGAACCGTCTCAAGCTGATCTTTCACCAAGTCCATTTTAGAAGCTTTCTGCATATCCAGAATGAGCAGAAAATCCCAATCAGTCGCGCGGGTTTTATGAAGTGAAATAAGCATATCCCGTTTGCCGACAAGTGACAACAGCACCTTGTTACTTTTCACAACTGAATCAAGTTTTTCCACACTCTTCGTAACTTCCTCAAAAGACTTCGCTTTTTTCAGACATTGCCATGTTTCGCTTCCGCTAAATTTCTCCCAATCTTCAATCGGAGCTGATGATTGAATAATAAATGCCGCATTTTCCGGAACCAGATAAATCTGCTGAATATTACGATCGGGTGAGATAAACAGATAAATCACGGAGTATACTACATATACCGCCAAAGCCAACCCTATCACCACCAAGGTACGTTTTACGATTTGCTTACTACTCTTTTTTGTCGTGGGCTCGGCATATTGCTCTTGTTCCCTGTTGTTTAATTCATTCATGGTTGATTTATTAATATAAATTATAGTCCCATTGGTATCCTCAGTAAATACCAAATAATAAAGAATAGCGTCCATGCAGCTAAAATACCTACAGAGTAGCGCCAAGTGTATTTGAGTAATGTCCCATAAGTAACTTGTTTATCATATTGCCTCATATATGTCAATACCAGAGGCATATAAAACATAAAAGGCGTAATAGCATTTGTCGAGCTGTCACCAATACGGAAAGCGCACTGTGCGATATCCGGAGAGATTCCCATTTGTGCAAACATCGGGATAAAGATAAAAGACATAAATGCCCACTTGGAAGTAGCAGATACCATAATCAGATTGATAAACGCTGTAAACAGGATAAAGAGAACAAGTGCAGATAACGGAGCCGGCTCGAAAGAAGAAAGCAGATCAGCTCCCATAATAGCAAGACACTTATCCAAATGAGAATACTCGAAGCAGGCGAACATTTGAGCGGCAAAAAAAGCAATAACAAAGTAAACACCCAAAAGTTTCATCGGTTGGGTAAGCCCTTCAATCACATCATTGTCGGAACGATAACGACCGGAACTGAACCCGTAAGCCATTCCCGTGATGCCCGCCCCTAAGGAAAGAAGAAAAAGAATTCCGGCAATAAAAGGCGAATGCATCAAACCACCGTTCACGCCACGTAATATCCCATGAGAAGAAAACGTAAGCCATAAGATAAGAGCTACATAAATTCCTGCTACAATAATCGAAATCATTATCGCCCGCCGTTCTTTACGGGACAAGGGCCGATAAGCTTCCACTTTCACGCTTCCTTCATATTTTCCTAAAGCGGGAAGAAGCCATTTCTGAGTCAGCCAGTAAACAATAGCAGTAATTACTACGGTAGAAGCACTCATGAAAAAATAATTGCAAAGTGGTTCGGTATTTCCCTGATATCCTGTCTGAGCTAGTGCAGCTTCCTGAGTGGTATGAGCCAGCAACGGATCCATTGTGCTTAATACAATATTTGCACTATATCCGCATGCCACTGAAACATAAGCCGTAATAATTCCTGCAAGCGGATGAAGTCCTACCCATTGGAACAGCATGGCGGCAATAGGCAATAAGATAATATATCCGCCATCGCCAATAACGTTGGACAACAAGCCAAGAACGATTACCCACAAGATAACCTTCCTTTTCTCCTTCCGGTTCCCCACTCCCAAACGGATGCATGCACCAATAAATCCTGAATGCTGGGCAACCCCCAGTCCGAACATAGCAATAATCACCATACCCAACGGTGCAAATCCGGTAAAGTTCTTGATAGCATTCCGCAACCACCAGCGAATTCCTTCCGGACTCAATAAGCTCTGTACGCGAATCTCCTCACCGGTTTGTGGCAGCGTCACCTTCAATCCATAAATATCACATATCCATGAAAGAAAGACCACTGCTATTGTCAGCAGAAGGAACATCGTAGCGGGGTGAGGCATACGCCATTTATTCTTCATCTGTCTTAAGATTTATTCTTCGTCAGCCTCCAGATTATCCAAGTCAATAATACGTAATTCTAATGCACGCACTGCTAGACGGGTAGCATTTACTCCCACCCGTTCCCCATTAGGGAAAAGGCGTCCTATAAGATCATTCTGTCGTTTTTCCAATGACTTCACTCCGAAAGGCATTCCCTTCAGACTGGCAATCATTTCTTTCGTATATCCTAAAGCCAGATGACGTAAGAAACGCTCATCATACTCATCAATATCATAACTAATCACCGCCTCCTGACGCTTGGCATCGTTAGCTACCGATTTTTTGAAACGATCTACAATCTTTTCCAAAATCGGATAGTTGAAAACTAACTTCTTTCCGTCCATTACAGCCTGCACATCTGTTTTGGTGAGCAGTTCCCCTGTTTTCAGGATAATTCCGTCAGCACCGGCATTGAGCACATCCACCCATAACTTTTCATTCAGAATTTCACCCGTAAATATCAAAACCCGAACTCCTTTGTAACGTTTGAATATATTCCGGCATATATCAACACCGATAGTGGTTGAACCTCCCAATCCTAAATCCAGCAACACCAAATCGGGAAGTTGTGCCTCCATTAACGGCCAGAACTCATTTTCCGTCATAGCTGTACCAATAACCTCTGCATTGGGTATCTCATGGCGAAAAATCTCCTCTGTACCTTTCAACTCCAGTTTTACATCTTCTACAATAATAACTTTAAATTTCTGTTCTTCCATTTCCTTATCTAATAACTTTATATGTGTTCTTTTTCATTATCTGCGTGGAATAGTAAAATAAACCGTAAACCCTCCGCCTTCGGCCGGTTCGGCATTAATACGGCATCCTCTACGCCCTGCAAATTCATCATGATCGCGGATTATCTGCTTACATACGAGATATTCCGTCCCCCTCAATTCTCCCTTTTCTCCGGACGTCATACGTGCCAGATTCGGATAAAATAGTTGATTCAACTCCAACACGCTCTTTTCACGTCTTGTATCCGTGAAAAGAAAACGTATATACTCATCATCCTTACGAGCCTGCAAACGCAATACTCCGTCTTCGTGAACCGTCAATGCTTCATCAATCAGGTTCTCCAATAAGAAACGCAACTGGTTTACATCTCCTATTACTCTTGCATCTATCGGAGCCATCTCCAACTCTATCTTATCCATACGGTTCTTTACAGACTTTTTGAAATATTTTCCGGCAGTTTCGAAAAGCTCTTGAACCGGAATCGTGGTCCGCCGGAAAGTAACCTCTTCCAACTGGCGGGAAGCACATGAACTCAAAATAGTAAAGATCCCCTTATAATATTCAATCAACTCCGTCATAGTCTCCACTGCCTCCTTTTCTTCTTTCTCCGAAAGGTTCTGCGCATTCAGCCGACCTATAATTTGTTTAATCTTATTCGGATAATAAATCGTTTCATGCTTGATAGTCGAAAGACAATTATCAAGTACCATATTCTGTACATGTAACATACTGTCCTCCCAAGACGCCCGTTGCGTTTCCTCATGCGCCGACTCAATATCACGATATTTCGTTGCCAGTTTCACCACAGCGTTAAATACGACAATAGCTACATAACGTGCCACCAGTTCGAAAAGCAAACGGTCAGTTTCCTGTTCCGTCCCTTCTCTTCGTTCCAAATAAAGCACACCGACACATTGGTGTTCACCTCCCGCTTCTACCATGAGAGGTATTGCCTGACGATGTTGCTCGGAAATATATTCTCTTGAATCAAAACATAGCTGCACCATTTCCGGCATTTCCTGTCCGGGACTCGAAGCATATTCCAACAGATGTGTCGTTTCATTATAAACGGCAATCCCCATCCGGTCAATCGTCAACAACTCATTTACCGAGCCGAATGCTTCATCTACGATACGTTGCGGAATCTCTTTGAGCGTACTTTCTTCCCTTTGGAGCGCTTCTGCATTTTCCTGCTCCTGCGGTCGAATCAGGGAAGCAGCAAATACTTTCTGATTAATTTCAAGTACCTGTTCCAAACTCAAACGATTTTGTATCCGCTTCCTCAAATACAAAAGATAATATCCTACCAAAGAAACAATCAACAAAACGAAACAAAGGATAATTCCCACTGTCTTATTAATATTCGAACGTTCCAGTTGCCGACAATATCCTTCCAATGTCTGATCTTCTCCCTGCAACTTATACAAATCTGTAAACGCCGAATTATTATAACTATACGCATCCAATTGTTTCAATGCCAGAAAAGCAACCGCCGCCTCATTTCTTATATCCAATATCACATGGTAATCCGAATCAAAAAGTTCGTTCCACCACAGAATCTCAGCAGGTATACCTTCACCGACGAGCTTCATATACCGATGCGTAGCATCCGGGCGCGCATATTTCTGATAATGCTCATTCAGCAACAATATGGCAGAATCAGCATATTGCAAAGCAATCTCATACTGCTCATCCACATTAGCGAAATAAGCAGCATTGGCATAATCTGATGCAGCATCCAACAAATCTTCATAAGCAGAATCCGTAATAACCACAATCGAATCGGTATCCTGTAACATCGGAGGAATCGGATCATACAGACAAGACCCCATACCAAACGGAAGTAAGAGGCAAAGTAGCACTCCAATTACTTTACGCACTCCTGAAGGCAAACGGAAATAAAAGCGACTCCCTTTTCCAAGTTCGCTTTCCACGTTGAATACACATACTCGGAACAGTTCATTCGTTTTCTTATATTTCTCGATGATTCCCTTACAATTCATCAATCCGAAGCCACTACCCTTATTTTCCTTCAATTCATCTGCATCCGTGGCATTCTTCATACCGATAACACGTGAATCATACACTTTCTCACCAATAATCTGTGCCACATCTTCGGCTGAGATTCCCCTTCCATTATCTTCTACAGAAATCTCCACATAAGAATCCGTAGTACGTGCATACACCTTGATTACACCTCCCTCAGGAGTATATTTGCGGGCATTCTCGGCCAACGTATTTATCATAAATAGGGTCAGTGCACGGTCCGCCTTCACCATAGCATGGGTCGGTTCAATTTCTAACGTCTGTTCTTTCATCTCAAAGGCACGACGTCCCTTTCCCAATAAATCGAACAACTCATTAAGACCGAATGTTTCAATATTCAGGCTAAGAGTTCCCTGCTTCATCTTGATCCAAAGAGCAAGAATGTCATTATACTCATTGATAGTAGTCACCAGTTCGTCAATATACTGATACTTCTCTTTCTTAATCTTCTCATCGTCAATATAACCTTTCTCTGTCAACTTATGTACCTCGTTCAAAATCCGGTCAATATATGGATTGATGCCATTTACAATCGCCAGACAAGCCTTCTTTATCAGATTCTGGCGTTTATTCCCGGCAATATGCTGCTCGTACACATACCGTTGTTTTTCCAATTGAATCCGTTCGTCGCTCAATGCCTCTACCATTTGTTCATTATCGGCAGCCCAAATAATATATGGCTCAAGCACATGCACCAGCGCTTTCTCGTCTTTGCTTAATCGGTGCACAGGAACAAGTGCCGCTTTCCCCTCTTCGGGTATTTCCAATGTCATCCGTCCTTTGCCGAATAATTGGTCAATTCCTTGCTGAATTAAAGGAACATTCATCGGAATAGAAGAAGTTATATCCCTACATAACGATAAAATCTGTTGTAGTCGTTCCACATCCACCTGATTTCGCGTTTTGGAACTCTTATTGAAGAACCACCAGAGAATAACTACCAGCACCAACCCAACAATGACCACAGATAGTACGAGAGTCATTTGCCGCGAACCTGCTTCCAATGAAATATAGCGGCTCTCCAATTCCTTATCCTGCCGTGTAAAGTTCAGAATATCCAGATAAATATTCCGGTTATAGTCCGATGCGTGCTTCATTCCCAATCCTGCATACGAAACGCTCAACTGCTCGCGAATCCTTGAAATCCATTCGGGAACAGTTTTAACCTTCTCTTCCGTAATCCACGGTACTCCGGTGTAGGTCGTATCCCCTTCGGCATAAGGCCACAATTTGTCCAGTGTATCTGCCTTATAATGATAATAAAGCAGATGATGTTGATTCACACAATCCAGTGCTTTTGTCAATGTATTGAGTGCTTCCGAATAACGACCATGCGCATTCAGATACTTACCGATAGACACATACGCCCCGGCAATCTGATATAAATCATCATATTCCTGAAATTTCTCAAGTGCCAACTGTGCCATACGCAAAGGCATAAGTGAATCCACCGGAAAATCGAATTGGTCGAGTGCATGCGTCCTCCTTACCCGATAAAACTCGAAATTGGCAGGAGAAACCATCAGATTAGCCAACCCTTGCAAACCATTCCCTTCAAAATAAGGGTTCTTACTTTGAACGGCTGTCCGCCATGTATAGTAAAGCTGGTCGAACTCACGAAGCTTTCTTTCTTCCGGATTATTTGCTTCCACCAATGAAGCCGAGCCCTTGATATAATGATAATAAAGCAACTGATTGGTATCTGTCAATGCTTCATCCTCCGGAATCTGGTTGAGGGCGTCAATCGCTTCCTGCCGCTGCTGAAGATAATAGTAGTAGATAGACGAAACGATAAAAAACTCGGTAAACGCATAGTCCAGCCGAAGTGTTTCGTGCCGGTCGGCAAAGAGGTCACTTTCTTCGCGGATACGTTTCATGCGGCGAAGCGCACTGTTCCGGTAATCATAATATTCTTTGTTCATTGCCGTCCGTTGGCAGATTTTCATCAGCCCGATATCAGCAATCAGGAGTTCGAGTTCATTCTTTGTCAGCTTATAGACTTCCTTATGTAATGCTTCCGCACGGTCAAAGTCCATATTCATATACGCACAAAAACCAAGATTATTAGAAGCTTCGGCTTTTCCCGATTTGTAAAAATTTACCTGTCGATAGGCCGCATCAGCATATTTGTAGGAAGAATCAAGACTTCGGTAACGATAAGCATACGCCTTCCCGTTCAGCGAATCAATCAACCGTACCTCTTTTGTCGGCACCATATCCGTACACGAAAAAAAAGAGGCAAACAACACTATACCTATTATATATAGAGGAAAGCGTGAACTCATTTTAGTGATTTTCTGTTTTCAGAAAGCAAATCTACAAATATTTCCGATAAGATTGGAGAGAAAAATATTTTTTATACAATAAGTCCTTCTAAATAATAAGAGAAATTCCTACCTTTGCAGGCAAATTAACAAATAGGTAACATCTATTACAAAATGAGCGAAAAAGCACCCTTTATGGTATTCTCGGGAACGAACTCGAGATATCTTGCAGAAAAAATCTGCGCAAGCCTGGATTGTCCTCTGGGAAATATGAACATTACCCATTTTGCCGATGGTGAATTTGCGGTTTCATATGAGGAATCAATTCGTGGCGCACATGTATTCCTGGTTCAATCCACATTCCCAAACTCAGACAACTTAATGGAACTTCTCCTGATGATTGACGCTGCCAAACGTGCATCTGCAAAGAGCGTTGTAGCAGTTGTCCCTTACTTTGGTTGGGCACGTCAGGATAGAAAAGACAAACCTCGTGTATCTATCGGAGCTAAGTTGGTAGCCGATCTACTGTCAGTAGCAGGTATCGACCGACTAATTACAATGGATTTGCACGCAGATCAAATTCAGGGATTCTTCAATATCCCGGTAGACCATCTGTATGCATCAGCCGTATTCCTCCCCTACATCCAGTCGTTGAAACTGGAAGAACTGGTGATTGCTACACCGGATGTTGGAGGTTCAAAACGTGCTAGTACTTTCTCCAAATACCTCGGTGTGCCATTGGTACTCTGTAACAAATCACGTGAAAAAGCAAATGAAGTAGCTTCTATGCAAATCATTGGTGACGTGAAAAACAAAAATGTTGTTTTGATCGATGATATCGTTGACACAGCAGGAACGATCACTAAAGCAGCCAACATTATGTTGGAAGCCGGTGCCAAGTCCGTACGTGCTATTGCCAGCCACTGTGTAATGTCCGACCCTGCTTCATTCCGTGTACAAGAGTCCGGCTTGACAGAAATGGTATTTACTGACAGTATCCCTTACGCAAAGAAATGTGCGAAAGTAAAACAGTTGAGTATTGCCGATATGTTTGCTGAAACTATCAAACGAGTAATGAATAACGAATCTATCAGTTCACAATATATTATTTAATAAAAGAGTCGACTGAAAAATAATAAAATGGATAATGACTGTCATGGTCATTATCCATTTTTATTTTACCCTTCAGGGATAATATACACAAAATAATAGGCCACGCAATGCGCAGCCTACTATCATTTATCCACAATTCTCTATTGTAATCTTCCGAACTTATATGTTCCTTTTTTAATAACTTTTCCATCCTTATCAGTTTCTACAAAAGGACCATTCTTTTTTCCCTGTTTGAAAAAACCTTCAAAGCGGTTACCATCCTTGTCGGTCTGTACACCTTGTCCTTCTTCCAGACCGTCTACAAAACCACCTTTATACTGCATTCCGGCAACAGTTTTTAAAGTTCCCTGACCGTTCGGGCGGTTATCTTTCCAGTCGCCCTCATATACGTCTCCGTTACTCCATTTATAAGTACCCTTACCTTCACGTTTATTATTTTTCCACTCACCTTCATACACAGCACCGTTTGCCCAGGTAAAAGTGCCTCTTCCGTCCTGCATACCATCTTTAAAGTTTCCTACATATTTATCACCATTAGCATGATAATAAACTCCTGCACCGGTACGCTCACCTAAGAGATAAGAACCCTCATAGCGGTCTCCTGTATGGAAAAAGTAAGTCCCCTTTCCGTGTTGGATATCATCTGCCCAGTCGCCTTCATATTTATCGCCGTTGGTATATTCAAAAATACCTTTTCCATGACGGACATCATCTTTCCAATCACCGTCATATTTACAGCCGTCGTCCCAGTTCATGGTTCCTTTGCCGTTTTTCTTGTCATTTTTCCAATGCCCGGAATATTTCGCACCGTTCGCCCAGGTATATGTACCTTCGCCCTCACGTTTATCATTTACCCAATGCCCTACGTATAAATCACCGTTATGATAATACATCGTTCCTTCACCATGCTGATAATCCTGATACCACATACCGTCGTAACGGTTATTATTCATAAAGTAATAAATACCCTTACCATGCTGTTGGTCCTGAAACCATTGACCTTCGTATTTTTCTCCATCAGGGAACATATAAATTCCGAATCCTTCACGTTTTCCTTTTATATACTCCCCTTCGTAGACATCACCGTTCTTAAAGACTGTCTTTCCTTTGCCATTCGGCTTGCGTCCCTTCATCTCTCCCGTATAGACGCTGCCATCCTTAAAAGTATAATTTCCAATCTTTATTTCAGTGGAGAATGTATCTTTTATTTTTCCGAAAAATCCGCTTTTTTTTCCTTCGTTATCTTGTGCCATTGCTCCTCCTTGAGCAAGGAGAGCCAGTAAAAGTGTAGTATATAGATATTTCCTCATTGGTTTTAGTAGTTACTCATTAAAATTACAATTTGGACAAAGATACGATTTCTCTCCCAAAAAGCCCCCTACCGGAAAGTAATTTATGATATCTTTTTACCTGCTATGACCTCTTTTAATTTCTCTTTGCACAAATAACGCTGCGCCAAATCCTGTAATTCGGCAGGTGTAACCTCCTGTACAGCTTGCAAAGAACGTGAAAAATAGTCGTCTCCCAAGCCGGAAGTAGCTATAAAAATCCATGCATCCGACAGTGAAAAAGCCGATTCGTAGCTCCTGCACATTTCGCCAAGCATATAATTGCGCACCATAGACAGTTCCTCTACGGGCACAACCTCCTGATGTAAACGATCGATCTCATGATACACTTCCTGAATCAACGGTTCTACGTATTCATTATCCGTTTCCGTCGAAACAATCAGTAAACCACTATCCGGATAGAACATAATTCCTGCCGAAATACCATAAGTATATCCTTTCTCTTCCCGGATATTAGACATCAGGCGACTACCGAAGTAACCTCCGAATACAGTCATCAATACCCGTAACTTCAGATAATCGGGATGCTCACGGGTGATAGTAGTATATCCCATTTTTACGGCACTTTGCATCGCATCTTCCCGTTCCGTAAAAATCCGTTTCTCTGGCACGGCAATATAAGGGAAATTTAATTTCGATGTCTGCAACTGATATTGCCCGAATGGAGAGCCGAACGTATCCTTCACCCGTCGAATAATATCTTCCGTCACCTTGCCGGAAAGAAAAATAGAGCAATTGCCCGAATGATAATACCGTTCATAAAAATTACGAAGAACTTCGGGAGTGATAGCATGATAATCCTCCTCCACGACAACCTTCCCACATGGATGTTGTTCTCCATAAAGAGACTGTAACAAACTACGATGTGCCAGAAAATCCACCTTGGAGGTATTGACCAGATATTGTTGGATATTAGTATCCAAAATCGTATGCAACTCCTTTTCCGGAAACAACGGCTCTTTAATCATCGACTCCACCACTTCCAACGTTTCCGCCACATATTTATTCAATGAATAAACAGTAATGTAAGCATAGTCCGAAGAACTGGATAATTCCAGCCATGAACCATAATAGTCCAGTTTTCCGGCAATTGTGGCAGCCGTATATTTCTTTGTGCCTTCACGCAGCATCCGGTTAGTAAACAATGCCTGCAATTTCTGCGACTGTTGCCAACGTCCCCCACCGAAAAGTATATCCATGCGTACCACATCCTGCTCACCGGCATTGATTACAGTCAACGGAATACCATTAGGTAACGTAGTCCGGACAGGAGGAAGAATACGAAAATCTTTCAGGGTTTGTATTTCGGGTTGTATCTTACGATTCATATTATGACCTACTCTTCAAAAATTCTTCTGCACGTTCTAAATCCTGCGGTGTATCAATACCAATAGTTTCCACTTCGCTAATACCTACTTTAATTTTATATCCGTTTTCCAACCAGCGAAGTTGTTCCAGAGACTCAGCCAGTTCCAAAGAAGATTGCGGCAAGGCAGTTATTTCCTTCAATACGTCCGTGCGGTAAGCGTACAGACCAATATGCTTATAGTAGGTATGCCCTTTCAGCCAGTCCTGCTTTTCAGTATTACGCTGATAAGGAATAATGGAACGGCTGAAGTACAGTGCATTCCAATTCTTGTTAACCACCACTTTCGGAGAGTTCACATTTTCCAAAACGGCAAACGGTTCATCGGCAGTGAAAGGTTTTACCAATGTGGCAATCTGTGTAGTCGGGTCTTCAAAACAAGCTTTTACAGCATTAAGTTGTGAAGGCTGGATAAAAGGCTCATCACCTTGTATATTGACAACAACATCAAAATCACCTCCGATCTTAGTACAAGCTTCGTAACAACGGTCCGTACCACTTTTATGATCAACAGACGTCATTACCACTTTCCCTCCAAATGCTTTCACTGCAGCTTCGATCCGCTCATCGTCCGTAGCAACATAGACATCGTCAAGTACCCCTGCTACCTGTTCATACACACGTTGTATCACTGTTTTTCCGCCCAAGATAGCCAATGGTTTCGCAGGGAAACGAGTGGATGCATAACGGGCAGGTATAATTCCCAGAAATTTCATATCTGATTTTATTTTAATTCTTCTAATCCTTTCACGATGTACTCCCTTTTCAGATCCTCCGGCTTCAACACCCGGTCGTCAAAAGAGAGTAAATCAATATCCAGACAAACTTTTTCTTCTTTCTTATCTTCCGGACGACGACCGGCACATTTCTCGATAGCTTTCAATTCCTTCTTCACTTTTTCTTCTTCCGCTTCGGAGAAAAACAGTGCCACTTGATTGGAGAACAATGCCGGACTCCGGAAAAACAAAGGTTGTGTTTCCCGTTCGGTCGTGAAACGAATGGAAGGAAACAAATCCGCTAATCTCTTTCGTGCTAAAAGCAGATTCTCCTTCCGGTTGTAGTTACTTCCAATGCAAATAATACACTTGTGCATAAGAAGCTGATTCTTAATTAAACAGATCGTCCAATCCGGTTTCTTCAAAGACTTCACCGTCCGACGCTTCCGAACCGGCACAAGGATCAAATCCCTCAGGGAGTTTGAACTTCTCCTGCTGATCATATCCTAAAGTCGGGTCATCATATACTTTTTTCATATATTTCGCCCAGATAGGCAATGCAGCAGCAGCGCCCTGTCCATAAGTCATCGAACCGAAGTGGATATCACGTTCGTCACCTCCTACCCAACAGCCGGACACCAATGAAGGCGTGAAGCCCATAAACCAGCTATCCGAGTTATCGTTTGTCGTACCTGTCTTACCACCCATATCAGCCGTGATACCATAGCGGCGCACCCGTGCTCCCGTTCCTTCGTTGATAACCGCACGAAGCATCACGAGCATTTTATATACACTGGAAACACTGATCACCTCCTCCATTTGTGGAGCAAATGTAGAAATCACATTACCCTCATTATCTTCGATGCGGGTAACGAATAAAGGAGCCACCCTGATACCTTTGTTGGCAAAGGCTGTATATGCACTTACCATTTCACCGACGGAAATCTCACAAGGGCCCAGACAGAGTGAAACCACCGGATCAATGGCCTTATTGCGTACTCCGAAACTATGAATCAACCGAACCAGTTCATACGGATTCAATTTCCCCATCAAATAAGCCGAAATCCAATTGTCCGAATTGGCCAATCCCCATTTCAAAGTTACCATTTCACCATAACGTTTTTTATTAGCGTTACGCGGCGACCACGGTTCTCCTGTTTCCGTAATCAATGTCTGCTCTACATGACGTACCTGATCACAAGGAGAAAAATTATTTTCCATGGCAAGCGTATACAAATATGGTTTGATAGTAGAACCGACCTGACGGCGACCTACCATTGCCATATCATATTGGAAATATACATAATTCGGTCCGCCCACATAAGCCTTCACGTGCCCGTTCAACGGATCCATTGACATAAATCCGGTTCGCAGGAAAGACTTATAATAACGGATTGAATCCATGGGTGTCATAATCGTATCCTTAGCTCCCGTCCAAGAAAACACAGTCATTTCTTGCGGTGTATCAAAGGCCTTTCTGATTTCCTGCTCAGACGCTCCCGCTTCATTCATCAAACGATAACGGTCAGTTTGCTTCATTGCTTTTGTCAGCAATTCCTCTACAAGTTTTGCCGATATAGACCTCGCATACGGAGCATTCTTACTTCCCACTTTTTCTTTAAAGAATAATGGTTGCAAAAAGCTCAGATGTTCTTCTACCGCTTCTTCAGCATATTGTTGCATGTGCGAGTTAAGAGTTGTGTAGATTTTCAGTCCGTCAGTGTAGACATTATAATTTGTCCCGTCCTTCTTTTTATTCTTTGCACACCAACCGTATAGCGGATTTGTTTCCCAAGCAAGAGAATCCTCGTAGTATTTTTGCATCTGCCAGCCCCGATAGGTACTTTTGACAGGTTTCGGTGCCGTCATTACTCCACGAAGATATTCACGGAAATAAGTTGCCATTCCTTCCTTGTGGTCAACACGATTATAAGTCAATTTCAACGGGAGAGCTTTCAGGGAATCGCATTCTGCCTCAGTGATATAACCAGCCTTGCGCATTTGCTCAAGCACCACATTCCGGCGACCACGAGAACGCTCATTAAAGCGAACAGGGTTATAGAGTGACGGATTCTTACACATACCTACCAAAGTAGCAGCCTGTTCAACTTTCAGTTCCTTCGGTTCACATCCGAAATACGTGTGTGCAGCAGTTTTAATCCCCACAGCATTATTCAAGAAGTCGAACTTATTCAGATACATACTTAGGATTTCCTCTTTAGTATAATAACGTTCCAGTTTCACGGCAATCACCCATTCAATCGGCTTTTGGAAAAGGCGTTGAAGAGTATTACGTGCCACATTCTCAGTAAACAGCTGTTTTGCAAGCTGTTGAGACAAGGTACTACCCCCACCCGCATTTTTTTGAAACATCAGACCTCGTTTCACAAATGCACGAAACAACGCTTTGGCGTCAATTCCGGAATGCTCTACAAAGCGCACATCTTCCGTAGCGATTAAAGCATTGATAATATTAGGCGACAAATCCTTGTAGGCCGTATATACACGATTTTCTTTGCTGTACGACCAGGTTCCGAGCACCTTTCCGTCTTCAGAGAAAATTTCCGTTGCAAATTTATAATTTGGATTTTCCAGTTCCTCTACAGGGGGCATATAACCTATCCAACCTTTTGAAATAGAAACAAAGATAACAACGATAGCCAATACCACGACTGCCAATAAAATCCAAAGAGCTTTTATTATTTTTCGAATCATGTTTATTCTTACTTAAAAAGATGCTTAAATTAAGATGCAAAGGTAGATAAAATCCGGAACGCAACCAACGAGTTTGATTATTATTTCAGTTTTGTTAAATACCTTAAGGCTAAATATGCCTAACTCGTGATTGAGAAGTGATTAACAATAATTTGTATAAACGCAAAACAGGCGGGATTTTTCCCGCCTGTCATTCATACCTAATTATATCTTCTAAGATACCAATTACATTGTTGCCGCCTGTACACCGATCACTCCGGCAATTGCACCGGCAACAGCAATAATCACTTTCAAAATCATGCTCCAAGTTTTTTTCATAGATTTTCTACTTTCCAAATTAAACATTTATAAAATACTATCAACTGTCAATTAGCAGACATCAATTAAACAGACGGATCAGGTGTTACTCCACCTCCTCCTTCTCCACCACCTTCACCCGGATTTTCCGGGTCTTCGGGAGATACGACCACGCTGTTCTTCTTCAGATATTCATCCAGACTGATCAGGTCCAGCTTTTCATCTTCACGGGTCGCAGATTTTGTGATGCGCAACTCTTTATTTGCCTGAAAGAAAATACGGACACTCTCCACACTCTTGGCTGTAATATCCTTTGCCAGATCTGCACCTTTCGAACGGGCAGCCAACATAAATACACCCAGGCCTTCGATATTCACCGACTTACCTTCCAGCAACTGTTCCTTCATCTTATCCACGAAGTTCTGAATCACACTCTTGATATCACCGACAGAAAGCGAAGAACGATCCCTCATTTTCTCTGCAAGATATTTCAAACTGACAGACTGTCCCAAGGTAATCAGCTGCGGATAAAATCTCTTAGGAGAATTGGGAACACGCGGATCCGTTGGCCGCGTAATGACTTTGTAAATTACACTCATACTACGTTTTTTTAAGATTCAAATTCAAGTTATTTTATTCACATTTCGTTGATCAACGATGCAAAGGTGCAGTTTTTATTTCGTATAGAAAAGGAAAAAGCCCCTGTCGGAGTTCTTTTTATTTAGGATAGATTATAAACCGCTATTAATCAATAAAATATATCAACGATCTTCCCAGACAGTTGATATACAAAGGAAATTCATACTGGCATTTACGCCAACATGAGGGCATCGGTTAAGTATGTACCGCTGTACTTTCCCCAACCGATAAGATGTAGGGATTCATGTATATAGCATGAATTAGGGGCCTACATATTTCATAAATCTAATAGGATATATTCACGATTGCCTCTTTAATGCTTTCCACAATATAACGAACGTCATCATTAGTTACGTACGAACTGCCTCCCTGAGCATGCTCGTAAATCCCGCACCATGGAAGATGTTATCGCCCAATACTAAGCACACGCTATCATTACCTATAAAATCGGCACCAATCGTGAATGCTTGTGCAAGTCCATAAGGCGAAGGCTGCTCAGCATAAGTGAAGTTCACCCCATAGTCGTTACCAGCCCCCAGCAGATCGTATGGGGTCGAGATAATCAGAATGTCACGGATTCCTGCCAACATAAGTACTGATATTGGATAATAAACCATCGGTTTATCATATATCGGCATCAATTGCTTACTGATACCCTTGGTGATTGGGTACAATCTAGTACTACTTCCTCCTGCTAAAACAATACCCTTCATATGCTCTTACTTGTTTATATTCGTGTAGAGAGAGATGTGCTCGAAAAGCTATCAGTCTTTGTACTGTGATTCATAGTACTTTTCGTACTCTCCACTTGTGATGTTGTCCATCCAAGCTTCGTTTTCCAAATACCACTTAACTGTCTTTTCTATACCTTCCTCGAACTGCAGACTTGGTTCCCATCCTAGCTCTTTCTGAAGCTTAGAAGAGTCGATAGCATATCTCAAATCATGCCCCGCACGATCAGTAACGTAAGTGATCAGGTCTATATCCTCACCTTCCTTGCGACCAAGCAAGCGATCCACAGTCCTAATCACCACCTTGATGATATCGATATTCTTCCACTCATTGAAACCACCGATATTATAAGTATCCGCAATCTTACCCTCATGGAAAATCACATCAATCGCACGCGCATGATCCTCTACATACAACCAGTCGCGCACATTCTCACCCTTACCATACACAGGCAATGGCTTGCGATGACGGATATTATTGATGAACAACGGAATCAACTTCTCAGGGAATTGATAAGGACCATAATTATTCGAGCAGTTGGTCACAATAGTAGGCAAGCCATAAGTATCGTGGAAAGCACGCACAAAGTGATCACTGCTTGCCTTAGAAGCAGAATATGGCGAGTGAGGCATATATTTCAAATCCTCAGTAAAGAACTTCTCACCATAAGCTAAGTGATGCTCACCACTCGAAGCCTTGGTTGTAAATGAAGGCTCAATACCCTCTGGATGCGTCATCTCCAGCGCACCATACACCTCATCGGTAGAAATGTGATAGAATCTTTTGCCCTCATACTTCTCAGGCAAGCTTTCCCAATAAAGTTTGGCAGCTTGCAACAGAGACAGAGTTCCCATCACATTGGTCTTTGCAAATGTGAATGGATCCTTAATACTTCTATCCACATGACTCTCTGCTGCCAAGTGAATGATACCATCCACATGCTCTTCTTGCATCAACTTGTAGAATGCATCGAAATCGCAAATATCCATCTTCACAAACTTGTAATTTGGCTTATCCTCTATGTCCTTTAGATTAGCCAGATTACCAGCATAAGTCAACTTATCCAAATTAATTATATTATACTCGGGATACTTATTTACGAACAAACGAACTACATGGCTTCCAATAAAGCCTGCACCACCTGTAATTACTATATTCTTCATATCGTTTTCTTTACTTTTTTTAAATTGAAATACATTTTTCAAGGCTATCTATCCAATAAGGAAATTTTACATAAAAGGTTTCCTTAATAGTACACTTATCCAATACAGAATAAGCTGGACGGGTAACAGGTGAAGGGTATTCAGAGCTATAGCAAGACTGAATATCGCAATCATTATTGCCAACAATCTTGGCAATCATCTGAGTGAAGTCATACCAAGAGCAAACACCTTCATTCGAAAAATGGAAAACACCAACCTGGGGTTTCTCAATTATAGTGATAATAACATGGGCTAAATCCAATGCGTATGTAGGAGTTCCACACTGATCAAAAACGACCTTCAAAGCAGGCTTAGTTGCAGTGAGGTTGATCATTGTTTTGCAGAAGTTCTTCCCAAACTCAGAATATAACCAAGCTGTGCGGATGATAATATATATGCAACCTGTTGCAATGATTTTTTGCTCGCTATGTAGCTTAGTCTTACCATATACACCTGTAGGAGTACCTTTTTGATCAGGTCCGCATGGAATATTGTACGGCTCCTTACCGAATACATAGTCGGTTGATATTTGAATCAACCATCAATCAACTTCCTTCATTACCTTAGCTAGGTTTTCTGGAGCATCAACATTCAGTTCTCAGCAAGAGCAGCTAGCTTCTCATCGGTTTCGCAAGCATCTACGTTTGTCCATGCTGCACAATTGACAATAGCATTTACGTTATTGTCCTTTACCATCTTTCGAATGGCATCAATATCAGTAATATCAAGATAGGTAGTTTCAAGACCTTCTACCTGATTCACGTCTGTGAAAATATAATTGTCGCTTGTATTCTTAGACACAATGCGCATTTCATTTCCTAATTGGCCGTTAGCACCTGTTACAAGTATATTCATACTATTTAAACTCTGGATATAAATCTATATTAATATCAAAAGGACTATCAAAATCCTTCAGGAAGGCGTGTTTTGTATCTTTCTCTGATAACAATACCCTATCGGCATTAATCTTCCAATCAATGCCAAGACTACCATCTACAATTGAAATGCCACCATCAGCTTCTGGAGCATAGAAGTTATCACACTTATACTGGAAAACTGCAGTTTCAGAAAGTACAGCGAAACCATGAGCAAAACCTCTTGGCACAAAGAATTGACGATGATTCTCTTCTGATAATTCCACAGCTACATGCTGTCCGTATGTAGGAGAACCCTTGCGAATATCAACAGCAACATCAAGTACAGCACCCTTCACACAGCGCACAAGTTTACTCTGAGTGAATGGAGGACGTTGGAAATGCAATCCGCGCATCACACCATAGGAGCTCATGCTCTCATTATCTTGTACAAAATTAATCTTGTGCACCTTCTCCTCAAATTCACGTTGAGAGAAAGACTCGAAGAAATAGCCACGAGCATCTTTAAATACTCTAGGCTCTATGATTACAACGCCATCAATGGCAGTTTTAATTACGTCCATTATTATTGATAAATAGTTCTATTTGTACCGTCAGGCAGTATCGAACTGCAAGCTGATGCTCCACCTATGCTGACGGATATCCTCATTTTTTAATTAAACCCTAAGACATAAAGGTAACAGATATTAATCCTCGTGAAATATATCTCGAGTATAAACTTTTTCTTTTACATCATCAAGCACCTCATCATAGCGATTGGCTATAATGGCATCACTCTGAGCCTTAAACTTATCTAAGTCATTTACTACAAGGCTTCCAAAGAAAGACGTTTCGTTCTCCAAAGTTGGCTCATAGATAATAATATTAGCCCCCTTAGCCTTAACACGCTTCATGATTCCCTGGATGGCACTTTGGCGGAAGTTATCGCTATTGCTCTTCATTGTCAAACGATAAACACCAATGATGACTTCCTTTTCATCAGCCTCATTCCAGTCACTATTTGCAGTATAGTAACCAGCCTTACGCAAAACCTCATCAGCAATGAAGTCTTTACGAGTGCGATTACTCTCAACGATAGCACTCATCATATTTTGAGGTACGTCAGCATAATTAGCCAATAACTGTTTGGTATCCTTTGGTAAGCAATAACCACCATAACCAAATGAAGGATTATTATAATGTGTACCAATACGTGGATCGAGACCTACACCAGAGATGATTGCCTGACTGTCCAAACCCTTCACCTCAGCATAAGTATCCAACTCGTTGAAGTAACTAACGCGAAGTGCTAGATAAGTATTAGCAAACAATTTAACAGCCTCTGCCTCTGTCATACCCATCAACAAGGTATCGATATCCTCCTTTATAGCACCTTCCTGCAGTAGTTGCGCGAAAGTCTTCGCATATTCCTCTGCCACAGAATTACTGATTGCCTCAATAGCAGCATTTTCTTCATCCCACTTCTTATTACGTTCAGATGGCAATACCTTTGGATATCCAACTATAATACGAGAAGGATACAAGTTATCATACAATGCCTTACTTTCACGAAGAAACTCTGGAGAGAATAACAAATTAAACTTCTTTCCCTTCAATGCCGGATCTGTCAAGAACTTGAGCGCATACTTCACATAGAGAGAACGGCAATATCCTACAGGAATTGTTGACTTGATTACCATCACAGCATCAGGATTAACACGCAGAACTAGGTCAATTACATCCTCTATATGGTGTGTGTCGAAAAAGTTCTTCTGGGGGTCATAGTTAGTTGGAGCAGCAATTACTACATAATCAGCGTCCTTGTAGGCTGCGGCACCATCAAGGGTTGCTTTGAGGTCCAGATCTTTCTCTGAAAGATATTTCTCGATATAGTCATCCTGAATTGGAGAAATCTTTTTGTTGAGTTTCTCAACCTTTTCAGGAATAACATCAACAGCAGTCACTTGGTGATGTTGAGAGAGTAATGTTGCGATAGAAAGACCAACATAACCTGTGCCGGCAACGGCGATTTTAATATTTTCGAATGATTTCATGATTAATAATTTGAATTGAAATAGTTGATAACGTTATATATTATTGATAGAATTCTTTATACCAAGTAGCAAATTTACGTAAGCCATCGCGCAGTGGAGTTGAAGGCTTGAAACCATAATCCTTTTCTAGGGGTGTAGTATCAGCGTAGGTTACAGGAACATCACCTGGCTGCATAGGGACAAGTTCTTTATGGGCTTCGAAGTTGTAACCCTCTTGCAAGACTCCTGCACGAACCAGTTCTTCCTGAAGAATAGTCACGAAGTCTAGCAAATTCTCTGGAGCATTATTACCAATATTATATACGGCATAAGGAGGTACAGGTAATCCATCCTCCCCTGTCTTTTTCTCTGGAGCTCCTTTCATTACACGGATTACACCCTCTACTATGTCATCAATGAATGTAAAATCTCGCATACAATTACCATAGTTGAAGATTTTGATTGTTTCTCTATTTACTAGCTTATTGGTAAAACCAAAATATGCCATATCTGGGCGACCAGCAGGTCCATAAACAGTAAAGAAACGCAACCCTGTAGAAGGGATGTTGTACAATTTTGAATAGGCATGAGCCATCAACTCATTACTTTTCTTAGTGGCAGCATATAGAGAAACTGGATTATCCACCTTATCATCAGTAGAATATGGCACTTTCTTGTTTGTTCCATATACAGAAGATGAAGAAGCATAAACAAGATGTTCCAATGCCTCCTCATTACGACATGCTTCAAGGATGTTATAGAAACCTATCATATTGCTCTTGATATAAGCATCCGGATTTGTGATAGAATAGCGTACACCAGCCTGTGCGCCCAAATTTACCACTACATTAGGGTGATACTGAGAAAATATGCCATTGATAGTTTGTTTGTCAGAAAGATCACCCTTGATGAAAGTCCAATCACCACCAACCTCAGACAATTGCTCTAGACGGTAGTTCTTGATATTCACATCATAGTAATCATTCATATTGTCGAGACCAATAACCTTTACGCCCTCAACTTCCTTGAGTAATCGTATACACAAGTTGCTTCCAATAAACCCTGCAGCACCTGTTATCAAAATCGATTTATCTTCTAAACTTATCTTTTCCATCTTTACCATTTTGGGGATTAATATATCGTATTAATTTACTTACCGAATTTTTCTACTGCCTCGTAGTAAGTATCAAGAGATCCTATATCGAAACGACTAGCAGACATTTTCCAGGCATGTATTTCGGTATTATCAACCATATAATGAGCAAGATTACTGGGAGTATCTTTGCCACAAGAATTGGCAACAGAGTAGCGAACGAGTTCAAGATCTTTCTTTAAATATATATAAAATGGAGGTACTGCCCAATGAGACTTTGGGGCTTGTGGCTTTTCTTCCATATTGAGAACATGCATATTATCATCCACTACGATCACACCTGTACGTTGAAGTTTCTCTATAGATGGCTCTTCATGGCACATAATGCAGCTAGTGGCCTTAGATTTTGCAAAGTCTACAAACTCTGAAAAGGAGAAGAACAGCAAATTATCCGCTGCAACAACTAGTATGTCATCATTTATATTAAGCTTATCCAACGCATAGAGTAAATCACATACAGCACCCAATCGAGTATCATTAGTGGAAGTTCCATCATCTATGATAGTAATCTTCTTGCTATAGTTCTGCTCCTTTGTCCAATCTTCAAAGATTGGAGCAAACTTATGATTAGTGATAATTACATGCTCATCAATGTCATCAATTTTATCTATATCGTCAAGAATACGACCGAGAATGGTTGAATTACCAATCTTCAACAAAGGCTTTGGAAAGTTCTTTGTCAACTCCCCCAAACGAGTCGCATATTCGGCTGCAATTACAATGTTTTTCATTGTATAATATTCATTTTTTTTAATTTTCAATAAATCTTGCACCATCATCAGGTTTAACCCAATATGTTTTGAAAGTCATTTCGTATTCAGGGAATTGAGCAAGATACTGCCTTGTTACCTCAGCTTCAATACTTTCTTTATATGCTGGATCTACAAGTGCAATAACAGCCCCCTTGAATCCTGCGCCACTAAATCTGCCACCATATACACCAGAAAGTTTATGCATGATGTTATATATAGCAATCAATTCTGGAGAACCACACTCATAATTATGGATACTACTCTCGCATGAATCAAAACTCAATTTACCGAAGAGTTGCAGATTACCTGTTTCCCATGCGGTAACACCTTGTCTGACTCTACGATATTCTGAATAAAAATGCTCAGCTCTTCTGGAAAACCGAGCAGGCATAATATCTCTTGTCTTCTCAAAAGATTCTTTTGGAATGTCACGAAGGAATGTCTTGTCGAATGTCTTTAGTGGTTGATCTGCATATGCCAAAATATTCCATGCAGCCGTTTTGCACTCATACACACGGAGATTGTAATCAGAGTTCACGAGACTACGCGTAAGGCCACTAAAAAATATACCAATCTCAAAATCAGGCATAGATAAATTTCTATTGATTATTCGATAATGATTAGAATCACAATCTTAAGAATAGCAGACTATTCTTTTGACCTAAAGCAATACATGCCTGATCCAGTAACCCGTTGTTCAAACCTATATACTCACGTTCCGCTTCAGAAGCAATAAGGACAACCTCAAAGGGCTTTAAACTTATACCATTCGCCTTAGCAAATGCCATTACGTAAGCTATTAGCACAGCTGCGGAAGAACTTATGCCACCAACAGGAAGAGAGCCTTGCAAAACACCGTTGATACCATACTTCAGATTAAATTGCTTTGACAAAGCATATTTAGCGCCGCGCACATAATCACCCCATTGTCCTTGTTTTATCTGTGTTTTGGTCGCTATATCAAATTCGACAAATCCTTCAAAAGAGAGGGATTCTAGATGAACCTGGCTGTTTTCACTTGGAGTGAACCACAAATCCACTCCCTTATTGATCGCAAATCTGTTACTATACCGTGTTGATGGTCAACATGAGCCCCCAAAGGGCAAACACGATAAGGAGAAAAAATATGATATTGATAATTATCCATATGTATTTATTTTAGTGGTATCAATAGCTATACACAATATTTAATTATCTTATTAAACAACTTTTGCTAACCATGAGATAAATCTGCCTCTTATGGATATATAAATAATACCAATAGGAGTCCAAAAGACTTCAATAGGATAATGTTTTGACAACCGTAATGAATGATTAATCCATTAAAAAAATGTAGATATACGACTTTCATAAATAACATGATTCTCTCTAACGTCGTAATGTCCTAAATTACCAGCCTTTAAAATTTCACTAAGTAAAAAGCGGCCTTCTTTCTGATTTGGCTTGCATGGTAAAAATTCTTTGTTAAATCCGAAAGCTTCCATCAGAACCCACATAACTGCAGAGGTAAACTTAAACATTGAAAGCTGTTTTATAATTACAATTATATCAGAGTTTCTATTGTTAATCGATAAGAAATATAAATCTAAGACTTGTCTTAACCCAACTCCCTCAACAAGGAAATACCAATAAATATGATGAAGCACATGGACAACATTGAAAAGATGAGCAGGGACAATCAGATTGTTATTTTTGTTTACAACAAAACTTTTCTTTCCAAATTTTCGGGATAATTTTTGAAGTCTATAATTTCTAATGAGATTATGACTTATCCATGGCCTAAAATGAACTTCAACATCAGTATTTTTGAAAAAATCCACATGTGTATGCATATAGTCAAAATGGTGTAATGTAGAGTTTTTTTATTCATTTAATAGTCTTAATAATATTTCCATCAAACCATACATCAATATCTCCATAATAGGCTCCAATACTTTGTCCCTTTAAAATACAATTATATAAGCCACATTCATTCAGTGTTTTCTGAACTTCTTCACATTGTAAATTTAATATTTTATTACGTTTTACCAAAAGTTCTGTCATACCAAACCATTTTAATATTAATAATTCATTTGGCATTTGACTTTTTGGTATCTTATTTAGGCCAACAAAAGTAATTCCAATAAGCGATTGTTGGGAAGCGATAGTAAACGCGTTATTCCACTGAATGTTATTGGGTGGAAACGATAAATGAGCTCTGTTACCAATTGCTATTTGAATAAGTTCAAAGAACAAAACTACATCCTGCCTATCTCTTTCTCTTTTTTGCTGTTTATTGGGCATGACATCAATCAATAATTTACATTGTAAGTTTCCTTCTTATTTTTCCATTGTATAACATACGAATAATAGAAGAAGGAAGGAGTCTGAGAATATATCTAGCTATTGGAAATAGCGATTTATAAGGAGAAATTCCAAATAGTTTATATATTCCTTTTTCGTGAACTTTAAATTCAAGATTACTATCCTTCCTATTTGATCTACGCTTATAAACAGAATCGTTTCGCCTAAAATTAAGAAGAACTTTATCAATATTTGCCACATTATAACCTGCAGTAAGAATATCAAACCACAGGGCTAAATCTTGAGATGTACGATAATTCTCATCGTAAGAAATACCATCGTCAAACATTGACTTTCGCATCATAACTGCAGGATGTGCAAGTGGATTTGCTTTATATATGAGTTTCTTTGCTCCATCTGTATCTAACGGAAACTTTCGTACGCCTAGATTTTCACAAATATCGCTAAATTCTTGAATATAAGCACCGATTACAGCTACATCTTTATGTGTATCTAAGAATTCAGATTGAACTGCGAATCTGTCTGGTCGTGATACATCATCACTATCCATTCTTGCAATATAATCAGTATCAATAGCTGTAATACCCTTGTTGAGCGACTTTGTTAAACCTATATTGACCTCATTTACGATGAGCGTTATGATATCTCCAAGCTTTGCAATCCATCGGTCAAGAACTTCTGTTAAATCAATGCCGACAGGCCCATCCTGAACAAGTATTATCTTATTGGGCTTGCAAATCTGATCATCCCAAATACTTTGGAGTGAACGCTCCAAGTATTCGGGTTTTTCAGATTTGTATACGGACATTAATACGGATATTTTCTTACTCATACTAATAAATAGGAGTCAACCAATCCATTCTATTTGCCAATTTACCTCTTACACAATCGAGATAAGTCAAGTGCAAGCGCTTTGTAATCTCACCCTGTTCACCTGAATCTACTTCATACCGGTCGATAGTGTAGATAGGGGTAATCTCCATTGCAGACCCACAAAGAAATGCTTCGTCAGCTAAATAGAGTTCTGTACGGTCGATAGTACGTTCCTCAACCTTCAAGCCAAGTTCTTCCTTAGCCAAACAGATAATTGTGTCACGTGTAATTGATTCAAGTACACTATCTGTTAATCGAGGAGTAACTAGTGTATCACCCTTTACCATGAAGAAACAGCTACCAGGACCTTCTGCCACCTTACCAACTTCATTCAAGAAAATACAAGTGTCGTATCCATTGCGTAATGCTTCACGCTGTCCAACACGAGAGTTTATGTAATTGGCACCACACTTAATACGTGGGGAGAGGTTCTCATCACTGATACGTCTCCATGAAGTAACGCAACAATTCAAACCTTTCTTATTGTATTCTGCACTTGTTCTTCCACGTGGGATAGGTGCAACAAACATCTCTACAGGACCTTCTGATCCCCAAGAGCCAAAACCATCAACAAATAAAGTCTGTCGAACGCTTAAGTTCTCATCATATTCATTAGCCTTAACAGTATCTACCAAAGCTTTCTTGAAATCATCTTTGGTATATTTCAGATCAAACTGGATTAATTTAGCAGAACGAATCAAACGATCATAATGGTCGCTCAAACGGAAAGCATAAAGTTGATTGGTTTCTTCATTCCAATAACAAGGGATTCCCTCAAATACATTCAAACCAAACTGTGATGTAGGTGACAGTACATTCACCTTGGCATCGTTAACATCGAGAATCTCGCCCTTAAGCCAGATTCTTCTATGAGCAACATCGTACTTCATATCTAAATATCTTTTAAAAGTTCTTATTCTTCATCAGGAAGGTGAGCAATACGCTTTACTTCATCATCATCCAATTCTGCAGATTCCTCTGCACTCATACCTTCTCGCTGGTCTTCATTGATATTCGCACTTTGGAATACCTTGATAACTGACCACCAAAGAATTTTGATATCAACCCAAACACCTTCACTCTTGAAGAGATCGACATACTGACCATCAAAAGTCACTTTCTCATCCCAAGAGTTCTCGTTACGCCCCTTACATTGAGCCAAACCTGTGATACCACCTTTCACTTGGAAGCGCTTCTTGTACTTCTTATTCAGTGTATCGTAATCACCAAGTTCGTATGTTACACAAGGACGAGGTCCAACTACTGAGATATCCCCCAACAACACGTTGAAGAACTGAGGTATTTCATCAAGACTAGTCTTACGAAGGAATGCTCCCACTTTGGTTACACGTGGGTCATTATCGTAAGAGAACAATCCTGTGCCTTGCTTCTCAGCTCCCACACACATTGAGCGGAACTTCAACATCTGGAATATTCGACCATCCTTTGTTCTACGACCTTGCTTAAAGAAAACAGGTCCTTTGGAATCCGTCTTGATTGCAATTGCTACTATAATCCAAACTGGTGTAAGTAGCAAAATGGCAATCGAACAAGATATAATATCAAAAGCTCTCTTGATAAAGAGATTTAAATTATACATACTGATTGTATTAGAATGCGAATGTATGGAAGATATCATCAAATACTTCACCTTTCTTAATTACTTCTACCTTCTCGCCACAAATATCAAGTACAGGGAAGTTAGGCAGAATGAATGGTGGTTTCATTACGAGTGAATAGCTACCACAGTTGTTAATCACGATAGCATCCTCACGACCGAGTTTACCGTCATAGTTATGATAAAGTACATCACCCTCGATACATGTGAAGCCAACTAAGTCAAGCTCACTATACTCCTGCTGTTCACCACCCATTGCAATGACCTGCATTGGAGGATTCACACCACTCATGCTGATATTCTTCTGACTACCGAGAACAGTTGCGATATACTTGCCACGAACATTCTTTATAGTCTTAACAGTACCAACAAACTTCATACAGTCGCCTACAACAGCTGAACCCGGTTCGATAATTAGCTCTGGCTTTACGCTCTTATCCTTCAAGTATTCTGCAAATACAGTTGCTGCTGCTTCTGCATACTGCTGGTAATTGGGTATCTCACCAGAAAACTGAGCCTTCAATGAATCGTCCATCTTACCAAACAAGCCACCACCAATATCAATACGCTCTGGAATAATACCAAGGCGATCAATCAACTCAACCATACCCTTAGCTCGTGCGGGCCAATATTCTATCTGACGCTTAGCAAAATGGCACTGGAAATTGTAGAAGTGAACATTCGTAGTATCCTGTACATAATCCAATATTTTCTTAAAATCGTCGCTATCTACATCAAAACCGAAACGACTTACAACACCATCGCCAACCTCATAGTTACAACGAATACCAAGATTAATAGTATTGCTTGGATGACGCTTAGCGATACCCTTAATAATATCAAGTTCCTCAATACAGTCAACATTGTCGATACCACCAGCTACAAGAAACTCCTCAAGCTTCTGTGAATTCTTGATAGGTCCATTCCAAATGATGCGATTGTGCTTAACGCCACAACGAAGCGCAATCTCCATCTCCATCTCTGAAACCACCTCTGCGTAGCCGCCCATTTTGTCAACCAACTTGCAAAACTTAGGGGTATAATTAGTCTTATAAGAGTAAGCAATATTAAAATTAGGATAAATACTGCGGAAAGTATCTCTCAACTCGATAAAGTTCTTCTGAAACTGCTCACTGTCCAAAAGATAGAAAGCATCACCATACTCCTCACGGAGATTTGTGATAATTTTTTTGTCTATTTTCATATCTAATATTTATTCTTATTTTTGATTTTATTTACAATCATATTTACTTTCTCTTCAACCTGTTCATGGTTTACTTTGAAATAGTCAACCACTTTTTGAGCTTCTGCTTCGAGTGCTCGAATCTCACCTATTCCAGTATTGAAGATGTTACGAATTTCATTTAGATCGGTAATCTTCTTTGTATCACAGAAACTTCTGCCCACAATCACCTGAGTACTACCAAGACGATAATGTTCCTTCAAGACGAATGAACCTGGTAAATCGCCACCATGAAGACCTGCTATGCCACCAAATCCAAACTTGATGCCCTTACTCTTAATCTTATTAGCTAGTTTCTCTACAATACCATCGGTAAGCAATTGGAATATGAACGTCATCCCCATTGCCAAATGAAGGTCATTAAGACCAATGTGAATCATATCAATACCAGGAAGATTCATAATCTCGTCAAGTAAAATAGCAGCCTCAGGAGTTTCAAGCAGCAAACAAGACTTCGCCTGCTTATTATGTTTTTCATTTGCCTGCTTCACAAAACAAAGGAAATCACCTACCTCCTGAACTGTGTGAAAAAATGGTAGCATAATGATATCAGCACCTGCCTCTACAGCTTTACCTATTTCTTCCTCGGAATCAAAATATCCCACATGGTTTTTATGAATAGGATTGACACGAACCAATACCTGTGACTTACTTACTGCTTCGCGCACATTGCGTATATCTTGTATGGTATGATGATTCTGGACTGTATCCAAACCACCTTGTCTATCATCCTTGCCGATAAATTCCATATCGACAAATATCCAATCAACTCCAGAATCCTCAGCAATTTTCGCGACTTGGGGATTATTGGTTATGTATATTAAATCTAACATAGTACATTACTTTAAAAACGATTTAATAGGCTTTGCCGGTATACCAGCATACAACCATCCTTCTCTATCTAAATTTTTTGTTACTACAGAACCTGCAGCAACTATAATTTTTGGCGCAATAGTAACACCTGGCATTACCATAGAACCTGCACAAAGCCAAACTCCTTCACCAATGTGAACAGGAGCCTGGATATGCTCTCTGTTTTTACAAATACATTTATTGGGATAATCAGATGTATCAAGTCCTGAGGTTAAAATTTTAACTCCATGACTTATTGTTACACAATTATCAATTTTTACCCCCCCCACACACTGAATATAGCAATCCGAATTAAGAGACACATCATACCCTAATTCTAACCTTTTAATATTACCAATAGTAGGTATTCCATTAATTTGTAAAGATCTCCCCCATAGTATTGGGCGAAATAGTTTGTAGGATTCACGCCTTAATTTATTTAGAATTCTTAAAAACATAATTATAGTCAAGTTAGAGATTATTATATAATCAACCAAGATTTTTCTAGGAAATACTCGTTTGAATATTCACCTTTTGGAGCGACAACAATGCTTCCATTTTTGTCTTTTCGTAACCAATTACCCCACCAACTAAATGTACTTGGAGACATAATGCCATGCTCACAAAATGAAATAGAAAACAAATCAACTAACGCAGCATCAGAACCTGTATTCTCGACAAACAACGAATTGTCTAATTTATTACTAAAAGTGTCTTTACACCAAGTAATATCGTCAGAAAAGAAACAAAAAAGAGGATTCTTTACTTTTTCTTTAATGATTTTGATAGCACTTAAATAATAATCAACATCACCAATTACGTTACCTCCTTTAAGAGAATTTCGATTTATGTTATTGAGATAATCACCTCGTCTAATATGAACAGCGACTGTATTTGAAGAGTCTATTGACTTTCTCCAATCAAATACTTTTTTTAAAATAATATCAGACGGAGAAAATATTTCTAATAATTCTTCTCGAAAAGGTTTAAAATATTTCGAAGTCTGCCAATATCCATCATAGAAATTAGTACTGTCTATAAAATAAGGTATAATACTGTAATATCTATGTAATTTTTCCATGAATAAAAAATTTTTATTTATCAAAGAAAGATTAACTCCTGTATTATATCTTATTACATGACTAATATATTTATTTTCAAATGGTTTAACCCAAATAGGCCTATTAATAATTTCCAATTTAATATTAGGAAAATCACGTACATCAATTATATGCCTTCTAGTAACATATTTAGGTTGATTTAAAAAGAAATCAACATCAAAAAAAAGTTTATCACCTTTTTCCTTAGAAAGTGCATAACCAAATGCATATTGAAACATCTGGTTACAAAGTCCACCCCATAACTTAACTATAATCATTTTTTAATACGAAATGTAGAAATTAGCAAACTATGATCAGAAAAATTTTCTTTTTGAACTTCAGAATATAAACATTTAAAATGATCTGAATATAAAATATGATCTAAGCGAAATTTAAGTAAATTAAAATCACTATATGTAATTCCAAAACCAAATCCTCCGAACCACCATGAGTCACGAAGATTTTTATTTTCTAAAGTAGACAAACAATTGCTACCGCATACATCATTAAAGTCTCCACCTACTATAAATGGAACATCTGAATTTATTGCCTTGGATATTAATAACGATTGGTTTGATCTAATTACTTTAGCTTGTTGTAACTTTGAGTAACATATTTTTGGCTTGATAAAAAAAACTAATTTAGTCTTAGAAGCTTGTAGAAGTTGTCCAATATTATTTGACTCTAAGTGACAATTAACAATACTGATTGGTAAACTATTATAATCAATACAGTAAAAATTTATAAGTTCATTCTTGCTAATATTAGACACAGACTTAATAGGATATTTACTAAAAATAGCATTCTGTCCATAACTTCTAGTTCCCACAGTGTAATGGAAATGGGGATATAGACATAAAAGACTATCTCTTAAAATAGCACATCTGTTAGTATCATATTCTTGGAAGAGAATAACATCAGAGTCTGTCTTTTTTATCACTTCAAATAAAATATGAGGATTATATCTGCTAGTATCCAAATAAGCTCCCTGAGAGTGAATATTGTAACTAAGTATTCTGAATCTGTTGCCAGAATCACTTTGAGAATGAAAATTTATAGCATAAATTTTAAAATACCAATTAAATAGTAAAACTACTATCATTAATACAGATGCAACTTTCCATTTCTTTTTAAAACACAATATTACAATAACTATTATTGAGAGGCACAGCAATACTGGTAAACTCAGAAGAATAAAATATTGCATTACTAATTAACGTTTTCCATTCATAATACTCCAGCATCTAGGGAAAATCGTTCAATAAATTGGGCAGATAAAACACAAACGATATAAGCTAAAATAACCACTGTGAAATATTTAACAATCTCGTAATTAAAGAGTATAGACAAAGTAGGGTCATAAACCATTCCTGTTAATGTAATTACTGGAGCATGCATACAATATACAAAAAAAGAATAATGCATGAATCTAATATCTGGTATGTTATTTTTAATGATAAACCGAATGACAACACAACAAATGCAGAGAAAAATTATTGCAAGAAATTGGAATGATGAATGATTAAATCTTTTTGCAATACATATTATCATGTTTTTGTTTAGCATAGCTCCTAATAAATATAAAGGCATTCAATAAAGAAAACTTCTTTGACTGACAATATTTAAAGATGTTAAGCATATTAATACTATAAAGATATCGCTCGATAGATACTTAAACCGTAAGAAAATGGGAAAAAGCTACCATTATAACGAACTATACTAATAAATCCATGATGAAAAACTATCAGTAACGATAGTAGAAAATTAATTTGAGGCAATATTGCCAAAAAACGCTTTTCAGAAATGTCTAACATATTATTTATTTCTTTTACCTACTAACTGCGGTAGAAATTTATTAAAAACTAATGCAATACAAGAACAAACCAGAATACTATAAATCAACTTGATAATAACTAAAATCCATGTCTCTGGAGTAATAAATCCCAACTTAGATAATATAATATCGAAAGGTCTGAGTGTATCATAGTGAAAAACATAAAACACAATTGTATTCTGTCCAATAAAACTGATAATAGAAGGGAAATGTATGATATGTTTAAATACGTGAAAGATTGCAAGATTACCAGTTATTATTAATGAAAAACACATCGGTATAGAAAAAAAGAAATTTTTATGAACATCCATTGGAATTATCCCATAACAAGAAATGGGGAGGGGTAAAATATTTAATATTGTCGTTAACATTATACTAATATAGAACAAAGTACAAACTGAAGAGGTTTTTTTAATATCAACATTTTTAATATCAACATTTTTAATTAAAAGCCCTATTAATAAGAATAACTGGCATATAAATGCTGTACTTATATTAAGATTGTCAAAAAAAGAGTAGTCCTTAAGAATAAAGCCTATCATTAAAAGAATAATAGAATATATAGAAATAAGTTTTAAACTTTTCTTTGATAACTTCAGATTGTAAAAAAATAAAATCTCGGCTATAATGCAACAAGGGAAATACCATAAATTTGAGCCTGTAAAAAGATTTGATGAATATTCTAAAAAATATTCAAACGACCTATTGATTAAAGCATTAATAGATCCTTTTAAAAAGGCCAAACAAAGCCAAGGAAAAACAAGATATTTAAATAATTTAGTATAGAATAATTTCTGATTCCCTTCACAATCATTAAATACATATCCTGTTATCGAAAAAAACAAAGGAATCATTATTGGTGCTGTAATTAAACTGAACAACCATTGTGAATTGATTCCATTGCTAATATGCCAAGTCATTACAATCAACATAGCTAAAGCTCTAAGACCGTCTATCCATTCTTTTCGAGAGTTCATTATTTTAAAGTATTAAGTCGATTAAAATTTGGATATAAGAATTTTACTAACACCAAAGGCCAGAAGTTCAAAGCGAGTACGGTTTCCATATTAACAAATGACAACATTAGAATATTGGCAAAAAAGAACACATAGGCAGATTCTGCTCTTTTAGATTTCAAAATTACCATTTTTTCAAAGATATATTGAGCATAATAACCATATAAAAAAGAAAGTAAAACAATACCAATAATACCACCATCACAATAAAATTGGAAAAAACAAGTGGCAAATGAATTATAATTCTTTTCGGGAGATATACGAAGAAGATGTGAATGTAAAAACTCTAAGTAGGTATTAGCATCATTCAACACGCTAGGAGAATCCATACCTAAAAATTTAAGTATGCCAAAAAATGGTGCGAAAAAACCTCTTAAAGCACTGAAACCAAAAGTGTAATCATCTATTCCGGCCCTATGAATGCTACTACCAAAAAACTGAACACTTGCTCCGTAATATTGAGTAAGAGTTTGGAGGAAACTTGAATTATCTTGTCCATCAGCTGCAATACTACGCTGACTTGACACAAAAATAAATAAGGAAATAAACAATGGTACTAAAAGTAAAGCATATTTTCTAGATTTATGGAATTTTATAAGTAAATCAGATGAAAAATACCTAAAATCCTTTCTATGCATATAGACACATAGAATAATCATTAGTACAAATACAGTTAAATATGTACGTCTTGCATCAAGAGCAACACACAAAAGAGCTAAAGAAATAGCAACAATAAGATATTTATTTTTATAAGTACTAAAAAATTCAACAAGAGAAACTGGAACTAACAAATATAATAACGGATATCCAATATAGCTTTCTAACAATAATTGAGAACTATTTTTAGTTAACTCATTTGTTGCACCATCAGTTGCAGCTGCTGCAACTACATATACATCACCAATAGTACCCCCTGACAAAACAAACATCAATATATTGATAATACTTACTGAAAGTACAGAAAGACATATAAAGAGCATACTCCAATATATCTTTGTTTTTAATAGATCACTAGTATTAATAGGCTTACCGGTACGATAAAAAGCAAATTTTGTAGAGTACTTTTTATTAGCTACTGTACCAAAAATAAATGATAAAACTCCTAGAGAAATTAGCAAATAAGCTTCTGTTGAAGCTTGGTACATACCATACCAACCCGATGTAGCAAAAATAAAAATTATAACGAATAAAAAAGTAAAAGATACAGCAGGACTAAAGAATGTTTTGTCCCTGCTATATAACGATAATCCTATAATTAGAAAAAAGAAAATACAGAAATAACTCATATATTCCTAAGAAAAGAAATTAATATACTTTTTAATAATGGTTTCTATACTATAACGACTAGATGTAAGTTCAACAATTTTGGATTCGTCAAATTTGGTCCCGAGAAATTCATGTAAACCATTTTGGAAATCTTCTTTATTTGTAAAATCACATGCCAGCCCGTTTGAACCATTTATAATAATTTCATTTATTCCACCCTTACATGAATTAGAAAAAACAGGCTTTCCTAAAGAGTTTGCTTCTAAAACAATATTTGGAAAACCTTCATATCTTGAACTCAATAGAAGAGCATCAGCATATCTAATGTAAGAAGAAACATTCTTTCGATATCCAATAAACCTAACATAATCAGATAATCCTTTGCTAATTACCAATTGCTTCAAATCATTTTCTAGCTCACCAGAACCAAGAATCAATAGATTAAAATTTAGATTTGATTTCATCTCTGACATTCTTTCTATGATTATATCATATCCCTTTTGATAAGCTAATCTTCCTGCAGCAATAAAAGTATAAATATGTTTGTCTAATAATTCTTGAGGGCAATCTCCAACACTATTATTTACTGAATTAATGTCAACAGGATTATTAATCACCATCATCTTATCTTTGTCACATCTCCAATTTGTAGAAAGGTCGTCAAACATATCTTTTGATTGAGCTATGATATAATCATACTTACGATATGCAATACGGTTAATTATTGTTCTTAATCTAGATTCACTGGCATGAAATAATGACGGAATTATTGTATCTCTGAGTAATATCTTTATTCCAAATAAATGAAAAACAAAATTTATTAGACTTAACCATAATAATTGGTGAAAACCAAAAAGGCAAAAATCAGCTTTTCTATTTAACACATTATTAAGAATTTTATAAAACGATGACCATAACTTACCTTGAACTTCCAAGCAAGAAACCTCAACATTGTCATCCAACATGCTTTTAGAGTCCTCGGAAATATTTCTAAAGAACAGAAGTTTAACCCTTACCTTATTAGATTTGGTAAGGTTGTTTGCAAGATATGTAATAAAACGACTTGTACCATCTCTACCTAGAGTACTTGCAACAATCAATAATGTAACCATATATTGTTAAATGATTTCTTTGTTAATAATAAACCTCATCTTCCAAACCCTGTAAATTAGTTCTGAAGAATAAGATACTAATGAAATTGTAATGAAAGTCATAATTGTATTCATATTGCCAGTTAGAAAAGCAAGCAATAAACATATAACGTAGACTGATGTCGTAACTAAAATACTATAAAACATATATCGATTATAGCCAAATGCCATGAAAAGATTATTAGATATGACATAACTTACTGATAAAATTAAAGGACCAATTAGAAACAGACGTATCGGCAACAAATCACACTCTTCATGTAAGAAAAAAAGAATAATTTCATGTAAGAAAATATTTATAATGATAACAATTACACCTGTAAGTATAAAACTAAAAACAATAATTTTCTTAAATTGTATTATACTCCTATTTTTTGCAAGTCTTGGGAACATAACTGTACATATGAGCATATATGGTTTTGCCACGATACCATGAAGTTTTAAACCTAGATCATAAATAACAACATCTGACATGCCAACAAAAGTACCAACTAGTAAATAACTTAATTTGTCTTTTATTGCGCATATTATATCTGTTGCAAAAATTGAGGATGAGTCCTTAATATACAAAATTGAAGACTTAAGATTAGGACAGACTAATTTAATCTTCATTTTGAAGACAATTAGATAAAGTGAGATAAATCCGCCTACGAAATAACCAAAAGAATAGATTATGGGAACTAAAAAAGCATCTTCTTGCTTCTTGACAATAACAAAAATCAACATTACCATTACAACTTTTGTAGTTACATTAACAATAGTGATAATTTTCATCCTCTCCAATCCCTGAAAAAAAAACTGGGGAAACAATAAATCGTTCGTACAGAAGGCATATGTCAATATAAAAATCAAAAATTTACTTCTGTATGATGGAACAATATATGCAACAAAGGAATATATAAAAAAGAAAATTATGAAAATGACAAGTCTTACAAACAAAACATTACTCAAAATCTCTGATAACTTGGCTTTATTATCTCTATTAATAGAAACGTGTTTTGCACAAACAAAATTTGAACCAAAATCAATAAAGAGAGAAGCATAACTAGCCAACATCTGGGCAGTTAATACAATACCATATATTTCCTTACCTAGAACATCTACCAAATAAGGATATGTAATTAAAGGATATAATAATAGAAATACTTGTAAAAATGCAAGATATGAAAAATTCTCTATTAATACCTTGTGAGACTTACTTCTTTTTACTATATTTTTTAACCTACTCATGATTATCTTCCAGAAAAAATGCTTCTTAATAATTCATTCCTATGAATAACATAGCTTAAAAAAACTCCTCCTATAATTATAATTGTAATTGTCAAAAGATAAGTAAGCAACTCACAACCTAGTAAAGAAGAGAATATATTGATAAACAATTGAGGCAAAAGCAATGTCAATAAACCATGATATGCATAAATTATAAAACTAGAATCGCTTAATAAATCAGGAACTAATTTACCTTTATATTTAGAAGCAAGATAATATGAAATACCAATTACCGAAGATATTTTAAATATAGATAAATACTTATATAAATGAATATGTAACAATTGAAAACAATAATGATCACAAATAATAGATATAATACATACAAGCAAAGAAAGAAATAAAATTCTTTTACATATTTGCATAAAATTAATTCTTTCTATAGCGAAATATACACCTAAATCAAACCAAAATAAAGACTCAATAACAGGACTTTGAAAGTAATAATTTAGACAAAAAAGAATAGCTGGCAAGAAAATTTTGAGTCTCTTTATTCCATAATAAAATAATGGGGTTGATACAACCATAACTATTAAATTTCTAATAAACCATAATGGGCCATCAATTGGTTTAATAAAAACTTCATACACAAATGAGAACCAAGAAAAATCATTATCGAAGAGTTTAGATTCGTCTCTTAATACAATATTGTCAGGCCCTATTAATATATATAAAAGAAAGTATAATAAACACCAACACAAATAAGGAATAAATAGCGATTTGACTCTAGTAACAAGCTTATTCTTATATACCGACAATGTAAATTCCTTAATATTGTAGAAAAATAAAAAGCCACTAATAATAAAAAAAATAGGAACAGCCGAATACGCTAAATAGCGAGAAAAAAACCAGGATATACTTGTATAAATTGGTGCATTTTGCTCGATATCTAAAATTCCTAACCTATAAATTGGTTTTGCTAATAAATCAGAATGTAGTATTACAACTAATACGCATAGTGGGAAGCGAATAAAAGATATTGTTCTGGACAACAGTTTATTCTCTTCTTCACTATATAAATATATACTATCTTTCATTACAAGAATTACAAACAATTAAAAAGTATCCTGTATCTAATACACAAATCTTTAACAAAATTTCCTGTACAATATGAAGGAGAGAAGAAAAGGAAAAGACGAGAAATAATATTCGTTCTATAATTTGCGATATTTCTAGCAATTTTATATTTATCTGATAAAGTATTTTCAAAAGATACTTGTAAAAGTTGAATTGCTAAAAATTCAAAATCATGACCTAAATTGCCCTTAAAAGGTCGGTATAATCTTGATCTCAATAAGCCTAAACCTGTAGTTTTATGACCACTGAGATTTGAGTTGTGCTGACGATATTGTATATGAGCTGAACTATCGTAAAAAACATTCCCCATAAAAGAACAAATAATATAAATCCAATTATCATGAAAACTTTTATTGTTGACCTTACAATAAATTGAAAGTGCACTCTGATTAAAAACACATGTACACCCATAAGTGAATATTTGAACTAGTGATAGTTTATTATCAATATCCACTTCTTTCTCATTATAAAAATCTCTAATATAACTTAGAGTATCGTCAACCATTCTTAAATTTGAAAAATACAAATTAGGTACTAAGTGATCAAACTTTTCTAAAGATTGTATTGCAATAGACAATTTATCGTTATCCCAAACGTCATCCTGATCGCAAAATGCATAATAATCTGTTAAATCCTGTTGTAATGAATATTGGCACAACTTGTTAAAACTTTCTTCTGCTCCACAATTATCTTCAAAAAGCAATTGAATATTAGAATATGTTTGTGCATAATTTCTTAAGATTTGACGCGTACCATCACTTGACCCATCATCTCTCACTATAATTTTCATATCAACACCTACCTGTGATATCAGACTATCTAACTGTTTACTTAGATATTTCTGACCATTATAGGTTGAAACAAGTACTGTAACTGTTTTCATTTCGATTATTATTCAAAATGGACGAGTTTCTACTCCAAGAGCAATTAATTGATTTATTACTCTTGAATGTGTGGAAAAGAGTAGAAACCTCGTAAGCACTCACTGTATAGCTATAATACCTTTGACGGTATTGTAACCCATATTGAGTTATATTTTTGATTAATAATTAAGTTATTTGGCAATATTCATTGGCAGAAGTGCTATGTAATCGGTTTCGCCGGATATTAATTTTCGTAAAACATCCGCAATATATTTAACACGACGAAGCCCGTTTATCTTACAATAATTCACGATTGAAATACCATTCTTAGCTCCAACTCTTTGATACCGTTCAAAGAGATCCTTAAAATCCATACTACTTGCCATATTCCTTTTTTTAAAATTGTGGAACAAAGGTAAAGAGACAAGATGAGGAAAACTAAAAAGGTATTGAGTGCTTACATAGCAGTGTCGCTATGCTCAGCCCCACATAGCCCGTACCGGCTACGGCGACCTTAATGTTTTTAAAATCACGCATATTTTGTTTGATTTAATTATTTTTTACCTCCATGCTTCTCTCCATATCCGTAACCATAACCGTAACGTTTTCCATAACCATAATACTTGCCATATTTGCCGTAGCCATAGTAATAACCATACTTCCTACTGTTCAGATCCAAACCATTGACAGCAATACAGAGATTAGGCAATTTGTTATTTTCAGCCAATTCATTAATCAAAGTAAACTCTGCCTTATGGGTATAATCAGCACGACATACATATACGGATAAATCTGCGACACGTCCTATAAGTAAAGTATCGGTTACCATACCCACCGGCGCTGTATCCAATATCACATAATCAAAATTCGCCTTCAATGTTTCAATGGCTTTCTCTAACCCTCCACGAGCCAATAATTCTGTCGGATTAGGTGGAACTGTACCACCGGGAAGAATAAACAGATTCTTGTTTATATCAGAAGGCTGCACAAAATCCATTAAATTCGCAGTTGTGTTTGTCAGATATTGAGTAATACCATGTTCCTTTTTAGGTATATTGAAGACTTTATTCAACCCCGGTTTACGAATATCCAGTCCTACTATCACCACTTTCTTCCCTAATAAAGAAAGACTAATTGCTAAATTAGCAGATATGAAAGACTTACCTTCACCACTGATAGTAGAAGTTACCAGAATTACATTCTTACCATTCTCAAGCATAAACTGGAGATTAGTACGGACATTCCGGAAAGTCTCACTCATCAGATTATTCTGATTCTCAAATACCGCTATAGAACCAGTCTTTTCATCTGCTAACGGAATATCACCAACAACAGGAAGTGAAGTCAATTTCTCAACGTCAGCACGACCTTCAATCTTGAATTTTGTCAAACCTATCAAATAAATAACTCCTACCGGAAGTCCCACACCTAAGACTAAAGCAGCCAAATAAACTATCGTCTTCTTGGGAGAAATCGGATTGTCATCTGCTAACGCTTCATCAATAATCTTCGCGTTATTGGCAGTAGCCGCCAAAGTGATGGCATTCTCCTCACGTTTTTGAAGCAACATCAGATACAACCCCGATTTAATCTCTTGCTGGCGGGCAATGCTCACAAATTGGCGTTCCTGAGTGGGCGCATCATTGATACGGCGGGAATAACGGCTTGCTTCACGAGCCAGATCTTCTTTGGTAATCTGCAATCCTTTCAATGTAGCATCTAAGGTAGCTTGCACATTGGTTCTCATTGCACGAATACTGGTATCCAGATTGATTATGGTCGGATTATTCTCCGTCGAAGTACGCAACAGACGTTTCCTTTCAACCAGCATTTGATTATAACGGTCTATCGCACCGGCTGATGCTGCATCCTGTAAGCCGATATTACTCGGTAATACTTCATATTCATTACCTTTCATATAGCGTTGCAAGTCCATCACCAGATTTATCTGAGTCTGATTTTCCACGCGTTTCTTTTCATACTCTGCATTGCCTGTCAAGGCTATCTGTGCTTCACTGTTCAAATCAGTAATCCCCGCACTACGTTTGAAGTTCTCCAAATCCTGTTCTGTACTGCCTAATTCTTTAGAAATAATACCAATACGTTCGTCAATAAATTCAGCAGTTTTCTGAGCCACCTCATTCTTGTCATTATTGGCATTGATATTATACATTTCAAGCAGTTTATTGATATAATCTCTACCACGCCGGGTATTTGTATTTTCCAATGAAATAACAACTACAGAAGTAGTCTTTGAAGTGGGGGCTATTGACAAAGAGTTAACATATTCTTTCAACACAGAAAAAGGTCTGTTAATAAAAGCTGTGATATGACGTTCTTTGGTTATATTTTCCGGACAAACTGCTGACAAGGTATCGTTATTTGCGAAAAAAGCAACCGTACCCTCATCTGTCGGAAATACAGCAGGCAATTTATCAAACTGTTTCCGGTACTCTTTTTCGCCTACTGTAATTTGTACCCCCAACACACCCGTTGGTTGAAGAATCATATTTATTTCCATTCTACCCGGAAGTTTATCCGCTTCCTGATGAGTCAGACTCACTAAAACAGGAGATGTATGATAAAGCTCTTTGCTTGGAAATTCGTCTTCATCCATATAAGTCACGAACAGTCCCAGATTGTTTACCACCTCTCTGGCCAAAGACTTTGAACGAAGTACTTCGATTTCATTATCTACATTGCTAGATGAAGAGATGAAACCCTCCAATCCCATCTTTTCTAAATCGGAAGACATACTTGCACCACCACCTTTCTTTTCGTCCTTAATAAGGACAGTGGCAGAAATATTATATATAGGTGTTGTCAGACGTAGGTATCCCCATGCACAAGCAATACAAATAATTATCGATACTACAAACCAAGGCCAGTGAATCAGATAACGGAAAAGAAGTTCCTGAATATTAACCTGTTCCTCAGACTGTTCCCCTAATTTATCTTTTCTTTCATCAATCATACAATGCTATTATCTGAAAATTGTTACTAATAAACTTGCCAATGACACTAAAATAGAGGTAGCGGAGAGCCAGAGGCTTGTACTGCTACCAATATCCGAGTTGCGTGCTTTTGCCTTGTTCGGAGTCACATAAACGATATCGTTCTGCTGCAACCAATAATAGGGAGAAAGAATGGTCTCCGCACTGTTCAAATCCAGTGTTATAATTTCCTGTTTGCCATCAGCACTTTCACGAATCAGCTTTACATTGTCGCGAACTCCCCAAACCGTCATGTCACCCGCCATAGCAAGCGCTTCCAACAAATTCACTTTCTCGTTACTGATAGTAAAAGTTCCCGGACGGGCAACCTCACCCAATACGGAGATTTTATAGTTTACCATACGGACAGTGACTATCGGCGTTTCTTTGATATAAGGTTTCAGTTTCTCCACAATCAGTTGCTCCGCCTCTTTCTTGGTCAAGCCACCTACCCTCAACTCACCTAGTACCGGAAAATTTATTTTTCCATCGTTATCTACGAGATATTGCTGCAATATCGGTTGGGAGGTTGTACTGGTTATAGCTACATTATTTTGAGTAGCTACCGTGAGGTTAAACGGAACGGCCAATTCCGGGCTGGTACATGACACTACAATAGTAAGCAGATCTTTAGGCATTATCTTTGCATCATATAGATTTTCCTGTTGAGCAGTCTGTTCTACAACTTTTGCATCTTGTAAATAAGGAACTTTCTTATACGACTGGCAGGAAGCGAACAGCAATATCGCAACTAAACAGGGAAATCCCCCCCTCCCCTTTCTACTTACTCTACTTGCACAAATACAAAACAAATTATACATAAATTTCTCAAGTTTATTATTCTTTATCCAGTACCTCAAATTTCGAATTCTTCGATTTGAACTCCGGAACAACTTTTTTCATCAATCTGACCGTGTCCATAATCCGCACAGTACGGGACAACTTCTCAAACTCCGCATATATATCCAGAATATCAGCATATTCATACCGACGTACTTTAGCTATCATAATTTTTTTATTCTCGGTAGGAATCGTATTTTCTTTATCACTCAGCACTTCTTCATAGAGTTTCTCACCCGGTCGCAAGCCAGTAAATTCAATCTTTATATCTTCATCCGGGCGATAACCCGCCAATTCAATCATACGGGTAGCCAAGTCGACAATCTTAACGGCCTTGCCCATTTCAAAGACAAAGATTTCATTACCCTCTCCCATTGTAACAGCCTCCATAACCAAACGACAAGCTTCGGGAATCGTCATAAAAAAACGAATAATATCAGGGTGAGTCACTGTGACAGGACCACCGTTCTCAATCTGTTCCTTGAAGCGCGGGATTACAGAACCGTTACTGCCTAATACGTTTCCAAAACGTGTAGTAATGAATTTAGTATGTCCTTTTATCTTTCCCTCACGGATAGCACACCCCAAGCTCTGTACATAGATTTCCGCCAAACGTTTGGAACATCCCATCACATTAGTCGGGTTCACAGCTTTGTCGGTAGAAACCATTATCATTTTTTCTGCACCATACTCCACCGCCATATCGGCGACCTGACGCGAACCCGTGACATTGACAAGTACAGCTTCGCAAGGATTTTCTTCCATTAAAGGAACATGTTTATAAGCAGCGGCGTGGAAGACAATTTGAGGATGATAAAGTTCGAATACCATACGCACACGTTCTTTCACACGTACATCACCAATCACCGGAACAAAATCGATAGCAGGATAATTTTTCTCAAATTCCAAACGGACATTATGCAAAGGAGTCTCTGCAGAGTCAAACATGATGAGTTTTTGAATACCCATTTGCACCAATTGACGGCAAAGCTCGCTACCGATACTACCTGCAGCACCGGTCACTAATACAACTTTTCCTCTGAATTCTTCTGCGACCTGACTAAGGTTTATATTGATTTCAGCACGTCCCAATAAATCTTCAATTTTAATAGGACGTATCCACTGATGAAAGTTCCCGTCAGAATCCGCTTCACTGATAGTAGGAGCAATAAAAGTCTTGACAGCATTACTTTTACAATACTCTAAAAGGCGGTTCTCCTCCAGACGGGTATCTTCATAACAGGAAAACAGAATACCATGAATACCATGTTTTTTTATGACACGATTAAAGTCTTCTTCTGTTTCAAAATAATAGATAGGAAGGTCTGTCAGACGACGTCTACTGTTGTTTTTACCGTAAGTGTAGAAACCTGCAACTTTATAATGTGCACTGTCGCGGAGACGGAATTTTAAGGCCACACTCTTTTCGTCAATACCATAAATAAGAATGCGGGTATTCTTCTTATTCACCCAATCCAGCAACAGGTCATAGACAATTATCAGTGATACACGGAAGGCTGTCAGTGTCGCCAAAGTCAATAAACCATCAAACAAGAGATAAGATATCCTATAATTATCCGGCAATTCAGTCTCATAAATAACCCAATAAGAAATAGCCACCAGACAGGCTACCTTGAATAGGACGGCACACATGACACGCCAAAGTTCACGTGCCTGTGAAAAACGAATTGTATTACGATAAGTGTGGAATATTAATGCCCCTGCAACACTTGACACTAAAGAGACGCAAATAAATTTGCAAAGCATCCAGTCACTTATCGGAACATGTGCCATATAGTGAATTACGGCATAAGCGACCAATGAACATAAAACAGACAGTGCCGTATCAATACCTAAAATAACCCAATAGCTGAAATAGTTTTTACGAGCATATTGTACTATGCCCTTCAATGTTTTTTCCATTGTAGTATAAATGAATAAAATAATGTATCAGAAATACAAGTACATATTCAAAATCTAACCGGTTCTACATATCCTACCGGCATATCAGCACAAGCACATCCTAACATATTAAGCCTAACAGCTATCTTGCTTTTGCCGTCTACTGTAACAAGTTCACCCACAAGTCCGGTTAAAGGACCTTTAATGACGCGAACTTTTTCACCACGTGCCAAGGGAGCACTGTTCATGGAAATGACATCTTTTGAATAATCAAGCATAAATCGGAAACGAGCCATCTGCTCATCAGGAATGATAGTCGGACTGCTCTCACCTCGCATTACCATATACCGACTTACTGTAGAAAAGGAAAGAACTTCTTTACGTTCTTTTGCATCAACGTGTACGAATACCATCATTGGAAGCAATACAGACTCGACCATCTTGCGTCGGTCACTCCATTGATGAAGTTCCTGCTGAACCGGAACGAAATTCTCAATCCCCATTTTATTTAAACGCTCGGCTACTTTCTTCTCGTGATGCATGCGAACCAAAGCGACATACCAACGTTTTGAGTATGCTACGCCTTCCCCTGTCCCATTACTAGGCCCAGCATTTGCTGATTTTTGTTTCGTTAAAATCATATTTTTTTACCCCATGTATATCTGTTACTTCTTAGGTAACAGAATTAAATTTGACGCAAAGATAGACATATTTTAAGATAGTAAACAAATATTTTCCCATTTTTTTTCGTTTTATCTGAAACATAGGGCAAAAAAGTATTTGAACATGAAATCTCTTTTTTCATGCTCAATGATTTTTTATTGCCCGAAATCAAGAAATCTTCTCGTTGAATATCAGGCCCCCCTCTTTTACACCCTGTATATCAGTGTAATTTCCCTTTTTCATTGTTGTGTGTGTCTTGTGTATATACTGCCTGTTACCTAAGAAGTAACAGATACACTTTAATTCTGATTATTAACTCATTACATCTTTTTATTTACCTACATAACAATTCTGTATGTAAGATAAATTCCCTTTATTTACCTCTGTACGTTCTTTAAGCTCGAAGCCTTTCAGGTAGATTTGTGTGGTTTTTATAGATTTGTGTCCCAATGATTCACTAATCATTTCAATCGGCACTCCGCGATACTTGGCTGTCGTTGCCCAAGAATGACGGAGCGTGTAGGAAGTGACAGGAGAATTCAAACGGAGAGCCCGAGCCAGATCCTTCAAACAATTATTAAATCGACGAAGAGCACTCTGGTATTCACGGTAAGCTCCTTCATCCTTACGTTTCTTATCACCGGACAGGATATCAAACAGATAGTCCGGACAATCAGGGCGGGAAGGCTGACTGTTGCGAAGCCGGTGAATCATCTCCTTCGCGGTATCCAGCACTTCCACACTGATCGGAGTTTTCGTCTTGACACGGTTGTACCGCAACACGTTCCGGTCCAAAGCTGACTTTTCCAAATGAGCCAAGTCGGCAAACGACATTCCGCAAAACTGGAACATCAGAGCGGCAATAGCCTGTGTATGGCGTAAACGTTCCGATTGGGGGTCTTCATAAAGCAGCTTCCGCAACTCGGCAACAGGAAGGGCCTTCTTCTGACGAACATCCACACCCGTATAGACATCGTGAAACAGGCGGGGGATGTAAGGAGCACTACCCGCTTCCACTCCCCGGTTGTAGATACTGCGAAGCATACGCATATACGTGGAAACGGTGTTGGGCTTCAACCCACATTCATAAAGATACTGTCCGTAACGTCGTAAACGTTCCCGGGTTACTTGCCTGAACGACACATTGAACGTGCCGCAGAACAGGCTGAAAGAAAGGAGGGCATTTTTGTAGACATGCGCCGTAGAATAACGCCCTTCCTTTCGCAAACGACCGATGTAGATCTCTCCACACCGGCTAAATCCATTTTTACTCATCATTTGCATCACTAGTTATTTTATAATATATACCATTTGGCATGCAGCAAAAAAACAAATCTTTTTGCAGGTTCGTTGCACGCTTGCCAAAGTATAATTTATTATTTATTTATTTAACCATTGCAAAAATTAGCAAACTATGGCAAAGAAAAAAACAAATCAACAAGAGAAAAAAGTACAAGTAAAAAAGAAGGTCCAAAAACGGAAAAAGAACACTAGAAGACATGTGAAAGGGGAAATCATCAGTTGGGAGGAGCTCGAAAACAGGACAGGATTAACCGGAGATGAAACGGAACTTCTCACTGTTTATTTGCACAAATTCGAAAGAGGGGAAGTACACGTCAGATGCTCTAAAAAACTAAAAGACTTAGCTGAATATATCTACGAAACGGAGAGCTTATATATAGCTAAACATGGCGGGTTTAAATTGTTAGAAATTAGCAGTATAGAAACAAAGTTATGTAACATCAGGCAAGAGGAACGAGAACGAAAAGAAGAGGACGAAAAACAAGTAAAAAAGAGAGTAGAGAATAAGCGTTGACAAAAATAATTGTGCAGAAGAAACAAAAGATATACTTTCGCAGCCGTTTCTAGCCGACTAAAGACAACGTATATCTATCTTCAAAAATAGTGACGCTATAACAATTAAACAGTATCACTATAATGAAAGGATAGCGACCCTATAATAATCATATACCGTCACTATCCTGAAGGGGAGATTTTATTCGTAAAAAAACAAATATTAAAAAAACAGAAGAAAAAAGATGAAAAGAAAAATAGACAAAAGCAAGTTAGAAGCCTGCAAGTTAGTATGGAAAAAACGTATTGCCGCCGAAAAGGGTATTTCGGAAAAATGTGCAGAAAAAACTGTGCAAAGCTGTATAGAGCTTATTGAACGAATGTTATATGGAAATGCCATGATAGCTTTCCATAAGCAAGACGGCACATTCTGTATGGAACAAGGAACCTTGGTTGGATATGAAAAAGATTTTCACCGGGAGTTCAAGATCACTTCCCGGCAGATGTCTGTGGTCTACTGGAGTATGGAGCAACACGCGTGGAGACGGTTTATGATCGGAAACCTGTTGGAATGGAAAGCGATTGTATAACATTTAATAAAAAATATTGAACTATGAGTATGATTAATAAAGGAATCCCCTATTTCCCCACACCTGCAAATTTTTTCGACGAAGAAATAATGGAACTGTTAGAAGCTAAATTCGGAATCTTATCCTCTTATATTGTCATGAGACTACTCTGCAAAATCTATAAAGAAGGGTATTATATTTCTTGGGGAAAAGAACAGAGTCTTATCTTCGTCCGTAAAGTAGGCGGAGGTATTAAAGAGGAAGTAATGGAGAAAATTATAGAGTTACTGCTGGAAAAGGAATTTTTCAATAAAGATATTTATGAGAAATATGGGGTCCTGACCTCAGAGCAGATTCAGAAAGTCTGGCTGGAAGCTACTGTACGAAGAAAGATTGATTTCTCTAAATTACCTTATTTGTTGGAAGTCCGGCCAGGAAATGGTAAACAAAAAGGAGGCACGAATAAAAAAGATGCAGACATTTTTAAAGCTGACGCGGAGGTGAATCCGGAAAATGAGGACATTTCCGGACAAACTAAACCAAACCAAAATAAACTATCTTCTGAGGAGGAAGAAACAAGTAATGCTTCGTTTGAAATTCCGGGGTATGCTTACAATCAGACTACACACAACGTAACCGGACTGCTGGAAAGCCTGGAACTCCATAAAGTGACGGATCTGAAAGAAAAGCAGGCAATTATGAAGTTGTCGGATTACGGTAGGAAAGGCACGCAGATATGGAGGCTGTTCAGCAATACGACGTGGGGCAAGATCGGGGCACCGGGAAAGTATATCATTGCCGCATTGACCAACAAGCAGAAATAAACGCCGAATGATAAAAAAAGGTACGAAAAAATCTGTGCTATTCACAAATTCTTCGTACCTTTACACTCCGGTAAAACAAGTTCTATCCACATAAAATATAACAAAATGGAAAACAGAAGTTTAGTAACCATTGCCGAACATTCTAAAGAAAAAATCCTCTACATGCTCGAAATGGCGAAGCAGTTTGAAATGAACCCCAACCGCCGGTTATTGCAAGGAAAGGTAGTAGCAACCCTGTTCTTCGAACCTTCTACCCGCACCCGCCTGAGTTTTGAAACAGCCGCCAATCGTCTAGGAGCACGTGTGATCGGATTCTCCGACCCCAAAGCTACCAGCTCGTCAAAGGGGGAAACACTAAAAGACACGATTATGATGGTGAGCAATTATGCAGATATTATCGTCATGCGTCACTATCTGGAAGGAGCTGCCCGCTATGCAAGTGAAGTCGCTCCTGTGCCCATTGTCAATGCCGGAGACGGAGCGAACCAACATCCGTCACAGACAATGCTCGATCTATACTCTATCTACAAAACGCAAGGCACGCTGGAAAACCTGAATATTTTCCTGGTAGGTGACTTGAAATACGGGCGTACCGTGCACTCCCTGTTAATGGCAATGCGGCACTTCAACCCCACTTTCCACTTCATCGCTCCCGATGAACTGAAAATGCCGGAAGAATACAAACTCTATTGTAAAACGCACCAGATAAAATATGTGGAACACACGGATTTCAGCGAAGAAATCATTGCAGATGCAGATATCCTGTATATGACCCGTGTGCAACGTGAACGCTTCACCGACTTAATGGAATATGAACGGGTGAAAAACGTTTATATCCTGCGCAACAAGATGTTGGAAAATACTCGCCCGAACCTGCGCATTCTGCATCCGCTACCCCGTGTCAACGAGATTGCATACGATGTGGACGATAACCCGAAGGCATATTATTTCCAACAGGCACAAAATGGTCTGTATGCCCGTGAAGCCATTCTTTGCGACGTATTAGGTATCACATTAGAGGACGTTAAAAACGATATTTTATTATGAGCGAAAATAAACAAGCATTGCAAGTAGCCGCCCTGAAAAACGGGACAGTGATTGACCATATCCCTTCTGAAAAGCTCTTTACCGTAGTGCAACTGCTCGGCGTGGAGCAAATGACAAGCAATATCACTATCGGTTTCAACCTCGACAGCAAGAAGTTGGGAAAGAAGGGGATTATCAAGATCGCGGACAAGTTTTTCTGCGATGAAGAAATCAACCGTATTTCGGTTGTGGCTCCGAATGTGAAACTGAACATTATCCGCGACTACGAGGTAGTGGAAAAGAAAGAAGTAAGAATGCCGGATGAACTTCGCGGAATCGTGAAATGCGCGAACCCGAAATGTATCACGAACAATGAACCAATGGCTACGTTATTCCATGTGACGGACAAGGATAATTGCATCGTAAAATGCCATTATTGCGAGAAGGAACAGAAACGTGAGGAAATCACCATTCTTTAATTTTCATTTTTCCAATAAAGAAGTGAAACAGGACTGGAAACCAGGAACGATGATTTATCCGCTGCCGGCTGTGCTGGTCAGTTGCGGAAAAGAAGAAAGTGAATATAATATTATCACTGTAGCATGGACGGGTACGATTTGCACAAACCCGCCCATGTGCTATATATCCGTACGCCCGGAACGACATTCTTATGAGATTATCAAGCGGAATATGGAGTTTGTCATTAATCTGACGACAAAAGACATGGCTTTCGCCACCGACTGGTGCGGAGTTCGTTCAGGACGCGATTATCATAAGTTTGACGAGATGAAGCTAACCCCGGGGCAGTGCACCGTAGTCAGTGCGCCTTTGATTGAGGAATCTCCCCTCTGCATCGAATGCCGCGTAAAAGAGATCGTATCTCTCGGTTCGCATGATATGTTTATAGCAGATGTAGTAAATGTACGTGCCGACGACCGGAATCTGAATCCTGAGACTGGGAAGCTCGAACTGGCGGAAGCTAATCCTCTGGTATATGTTCACGGAGGATACTATGGTCTGGGAGAAAAAATCGGAAAATTCGGTTGGAGTGTTGAAAAGAAAAAATCATAAAGACAAAGGATTGTATAACCATGAATATGCTGCGTAAAATACTATTTTTCGGTTTGATGACGGTAGCCGGTACGGTTTTCGGGCAGAATCGCAATACCGCAGACAAGGTGGACCGTCCCAATACGAAGAAAATAAACTTCGGTGTCAGGGCAGGGTTCAATTCCTCCATGTTTATGGTTTCCGAGTTGAAAATCAAAGATGTGACTATCGACGAGGTGCAGAATAATTATAAAATCGGCTATTTCGGTGCTCTCTTCATGCGTATCAATATGAAGAAACATTATATCCAACCGGAAGTGTCATACAATGTAACCAAATGCGAGATTACATTCGATAAACTCGGCTCTCAACATCCGGCTATCGAGCCGGATTATGCTTCGGTTCAATCTGTATTGCACAGTATTGACTTTCCCGTTCTGTATGGCTATAACGTAGTGAAGAAAGGTCCTTACGGAATGTCTATCTTTGCCGGTCCCAAGCTCCGTTATTTATGGGGAAAGAAGAACGAAATAACTTTCAGCAATTTCGACCAGAAAGGTATCCATGAGAAACTCTATCCGTTTAATATAAGTGCAGTGATTGGCGTGGGAGTCAATATTTCCCGTATTTTCTTTGATTTCCGCTACGAGCAGGGAATTGGAAATATCTCCAAGTCTATTACCTATGACAATATCAACTCGGACGGCAGCACAGGAATCAGCCGGATTATATTCGACCGCCGCGACAGCGCCTTGAGTTTTTCGCTCGGTTTTATCTTCTGACCATTTTCTACCAAATTCCATTTTTGACTAACATTTTTCTTGTACTTCCTTCTTTTTTTATTTATTTTCATTAACTTTGTACGCTTAAAATAAGGTATCTCGAATTAGAAATTTAATCTTATTATAAAAGAATGAAAAGAGACGACTTAATTTTCGACATCATCGAAAAAGAGCACCAACGTCAGCTGAAAGGTATCGAGCTGATTGCATCTGAAAACTTTGTGAGTGACCAGGTAATGCAGGCAATGGGTTCTTGCCTGACTAACAAGTATGCAGAAGGTTATCCGGGCAAACGCTATTACGGAGGTTGTGAAGTTGTAGACCAGAGCGAACAAATCGCTATCGACCGCCTGAAAGAAATCTTCGGAGCCGAATGGGCAAACGTACAGCCGCATTCCGGAGCACAGGCTAACGCAGCCGTTTTTCTGGCTGTCCTGAATCCGGGCGACAAATTCATGGGATTGAATCTTGCACATGGCGGGCACCTTTCTCATGGTTCATTAGTAAATACTTCCGGTATTATCTATACTCCCTGCGAATATAATCTGAATAAGGAAACAGGACGCGTTGACTACGACCAAATGGAAGAAGTCGCTCTACGCGAAAAACCGAAAATGATCATTGGCGGCGGTTCCGCTTACTCTCGTGAATGGGACTACAAGCGTATGCGTGAAATCGCAGACAAAGTAGGTGCTATCCTGATGATCGACATGGCTCACCCTGCCGGTCTGATTGCTGCCGGAGTACTGGAAAACCCGGTTAAATATGCACATATCGTCACTTCTACTACACATAAAACACTTCGCGGGCCTCGTGGTGGTGTCATCATGATGGGCAAAGATTTCCCTAATCCTTGGGGAAAGAAAACTCCGAAGGGTGAAATCAAAATGATGTCTCAACTGCTGGATTCAGCTGTTTTCCCGGGTATCCAAGGCGGACCGCTGGAACACGTGATTGCTGCCAAAGCTGTGGCTTTCGGCGAAATCCTGCAACCTGAATTCAAGGAATATGCAAAACAAGTACAAAAGAATGCTGCCGTACTTGCACAGGCATTGATTGACCGTGGTTTTACGATTGTTTCCGGTGGCACTGACAATCACTCTATGCTGGTTGACTTGCGTAGCAAATACCCTGATTTGACAGGTAAAGTGGCAGAGAAAGCATTGGTTTCTGCTGATATTACCGTTAATAAGAATATGGTTCCGTTCGACAGCCGTTCGGCTTTCCAGACTTCCGGTATTCGTCTGGGGACTCCAGCTATTACAACTCGTGGTGCTAAGGAAGATCTGATGCTTGAAATCGCAGAAATGATTGAGACTGTGTTATCCAACGTAGACAATGAAGAGGTTATCGCACAAGTTCGTGCACGTGTCAATGAGACAATGAAGAAATATCCTCTTTTTGCTTATTAAGAGGCATACTTTATTTTAGGTCTGATATTCGGATTATCGGATACTGTAATTTATCAGGTCTGTTCTTTTCAAAAAGGACAGACCTCTTTTTGTATTTATTAACTTTGCTATCCGAACTATCTGTCAGGAATTTCGTTTTTCTTATTACAAAAAAAAGATATGGAATATCTCTTCAACAAAAACGAATTCAATCGTACGGTACGCCGGAAGAGATATAAAAAGGTGTACCGGACTCTATATACAAGCATCCCCGTCTTTCCCTATTGGTTTATAAGGAAAGACGGGGATTTACTCATTGAAGCAGGGATTCCTGCGGTCCGATTGTTTTTTTAGCTCAAACCTTCTATTTCTCCATCCACAATATCAATGTGCAATGCCTGCGGTTCTTTAGGAAGTCCCGGCATGCGGAGAATTTCTCCGGCTATCGCAACAATCATTTCAGCTCCGTTATTAATGACTATATCTTTGATATGGAACTCGAAATTATTCACTGCACCATAAATCTTAGGATCGGCAGAGAAAGAATATTGTGTTTTTGCAATACAGACCGGATAATGGGTAATTCCCATTTTCTCAATCAGTTTGATGCGGTTACGGGCAATGCTGCTGTATGTGATAACGCTTGCTCCATAAATATTGGTAGCTACCTTTTCAATCTTCTGCTGTATGCTGTCTTCTTCTTTGTAAGTATAACGCAGAGAACCGGACGGGTTATTTTCGATAGTATCTACCACCAGGCGAGCCATATCTACTGCGCCCTCTCCTCCTTCAGTGAATGCATTGTTGATAGCGAAACCTACGCCTAACTGCTCGCAATGCTCGCGCAACAGTTCCATTTCTTCATCTGTATCTGTAGCAAACTTATTGAAAGCTACAATCACTGTTTGACCGAAAGAACGAAGATTACGGACATGCTTGTCCAGATTGCGCAATCCTTCTTTCAATCCTTCCATATTCGGTTCTTTAATGCGGTCGAGGCTGACACCACCATGCATTTTCAGTCCCTGTGCCGTAGCCACGATTACAGTCAGACGTGGTTGGAGTCCGCTCTTACGGCATTTGATATTGTAGAACTTCTCCGCACCGAGGTCGGCACCGAATCCGGCTTCCGTAATCACATAATCGCCGAATGACATAGCCAGCTTGGTTGCCAGAATAGAGTTACATCCGTGAGCTATATTAGCGAACGGGCCGCCATGTACGAAAGCGGCGGTTCCTTCGGTCGTCTGCACTAAGTTGGGATGAATGGCGTCTTTCAACAGTACGGTGATAGCTCCCGCCACTCCCAAATCTTTGACTGTAAAAGGTTTATCATCGTATGTAAAGCCTAACAGGATATTTTCGATACGGCGGCGCAAGTCATCCACATCTTTAGAAAGACAAAGGATAGCCATAATCTCCGACGCCGGAGTAATATCAAAACCGGATTCTTGAGTGATACCGTTTGATTTTGGCCCCAGACCTACGACAATACTACGCAAAGAACGGTCGTTCACATCAAGCACCCGGCGCCATAGGATTTCCTTCAGTCCGAAACCTTTCGCCTGATTCTGATAAAGATAATTATCAAGCAAAGCGGAAATCATGTTATGCGCAGAAGTGATAGCATGAAAGTCTCCGGTGAAATGAAGATTAATCTTTTCCATAGGGAGCACCTGGGCATATCCTCCTCCGGCCGCACCGCCTTTCATACCGAAACAGGGTCCGAGAGAGGGTTCACGTAAAGCAACGATAGCTTTCTTTCCAATTTTATTGAGTCCCAAAGCGAGACCGATAGATACAGTGGTTTTGCCGATACCCGCTTTTGTTGCTGTAATGGCAGTTACCAGGATGAGGTTACTTTTCTTCACCTTCTCCTCATCAATCAGTTGTTCGGGAATCTTTGCGATGTAGCGACCATAATTTTCTACTTCTTCACGAGGGATTCCGATACTTTCGGCAACTTGCTTTATCTTCTTCAATTCAATGCTGCGAGCAATTTCTATGTCTGATTTCATACAGGATATGATTAGTTTTATTTTGAAAGTGCAAAAGTAACAAATCTACGTGAAGCAACAAACTCTTTGCGTACAATAACTGTTGTTATTGGCATAACCTAAAACAACAACTTAATTATGGAATGGATTATCAATCAACTAAGGGTACACCCTGAACTTGCTATCTTCCTCACACTTTTCGCGGGATTCTGGCTGGGAAGACTGAAAATAGGGAAATTCTCTTTAGGTACAGTGACCAGCGTCCTTCTGGTAGGAGTATTGGTAGGACAATTGAACATTACAGTAGACGGTCCGTTAAAGGCCGTATTTTTTCTACTCTTTTTGTTTGCCGTTGGCTACAAGGTAGGTCCGCAATTCTTTCGCGGACTGAAAAAAGACGGACTGCCACAGGTGGGGTTCGCCGTATTGATGTGTATCGTCAGTCTGGTAGCACCATGGATACTTGCCAAGATTATGGGATATCATATCGGAGAGGCTGTCGGATTGCTGGCAGGCTCACAAACGATATCTGCCGTTATCGGCGTGGCAAGCGATACGATCAACCAGTTGGGCATCAGCGAAGCACAGAAGGCAACATATATTAATGCTATTCCTGTGTCTTATGCCGTCACTTATATTTTCGGTACGGCTGGTTCTGCCTGGATTCTGGCTTCTCTCGGTCCGAAGCTTCTCGGCGGATTGGATAAAGTAAAAGCTGATTGTAAAGAACTGGAATCTAAAATGGGGACTTCAGAAATGGATGAACCCGGATTCTCCCCTGCCCTTCGTCCGGTAGTGTTCCGTGCGTATAAGATCACAAATAAATGGTTTGGCAAAGGAAAAAAGGTGAGTGAACTGGAAAAGTATCTATCCGAACAGGAGAAACTGTTATTTGTAGAACGAGTCCGACAACGGGGAGTTGTAAAAGAGGTCAAACCGGATATGCTTCTTCAGCCGGAGGATGAAATCGTACTAAGCGGACGACGCGAATTTGTGATTGGCGAAGAAGACTGGATCGGCCCGGAAGTGATCGATGCGCAACTACTGGACTTTCCGGCAGAAACTCTGCCGGTTATGGTGACACACCGGACTTTCGCCGGCGAAAAGGTATCGACAATCCGGGCACAGAAATTTATGCACGGGGTTAGTATCCGTAGTATCAAACGTGCGGGTATCAATGTCCCGGTACTTGCCCGGACAGTGGTGGACGCCGGTGATATTCTGGAACTTACCGGAATGAAACATGAGGTGGAAACTGCCGCTAAACAAATGGGATATGTTGATCGGCCGACGAATCAGACAGATATGATTTTTGTCGGACTCGGTATTCTGGTCGGTGGCCTTATCGGTGCGTTGACTATGCATCTGGGAGGTGTCCCTATCAGTCTTTCCACCAGTGGAGGTGCATTGATTGCAGGACTGATATTCGGTTGGCTGCGCAGTAAACATCCTACTTTCGGAGGTATTCCCGAACCTTCACTCTGGGTATTGAATAATGTGGGATTGAACATGTTTATTGCAGTAGTCGGCATTGCCGCAGGTCCCAGTTTTGTAGCCGGATTTAAAGAGGTCGGTTTCAGCTTGTTCATTATCGGGGCATTGGCTACGGCCATTCCTCTTCTCAGCGGGTTACTAATGGGCAAATATCTGTTCAAATTCCACCCTGCACTGACATTAGGATGTACGGCAGGAGCACGTACTACCACTGCTGCATTGGGAGCTGTTCAGGATGCGGTGGAGAGTGAGACCCCGGCTTTAGGATATACCGTAACGTATGCCGTCGGCAACACACTGCTGATTATCTGGGGAGTATTTATCGTATTGCTGATGTAAACGTGAAACCAATACTTTTGACAACTTATTTACTATTCTAACTAATATAGATTTCATTATGGAAAAAAAAGACAATAGCCCGGCTATTACCAAAAGTTATGCCAGGAAAATGGAAACGATCAGTCCGTTCGAACTGAAAAACAAGCTTATTGACATGGCGGATGAGAGTGTCAAGAAGATAGCACATACCATGCTGAATGCAGGACGGGGTAATCCGAACTGGATTGCTACCGAACCACGTGAAGCTTTTTTCCTGTTGGGACAATTCGGACTTTGTGAATGTCGCCGGGCGTTTTCACTGGAAGAAGGAATCGCCGGTATCCCTCAAAAGGCAGGGATCGCTGCCCGTTTTGAGGCGTTCCTGAAAGATAATGAGAAGGCTCCCGGTGCCAATCTGCTGAAAGAGGGTTACAACTATATGCTAATGGAGCATGCTGCCGACCCGGACACACTGGTACATGAATGGGCGGAATCCGTCATCGGTGACCAGTATCCTGTGCCCGACCGTATTCTGTATTTTACGGAACAGATCGTACAGGATTATCTGGCACAAGAGATGTGTGACCGACGTCCGCCGAAAGGGACATTCGACTTGTTCGCCACCGAAGGAGGCACAGCCGCCATGTGTTATCTGTTCGATTCGCTGGAAGAGAATTTCCTGTTGAACCAGGGAGATTCTATTGCACTGATGATTCCGGTTTTCACTCCTTACATAGAGATCCCGCAGCTACGACGTTATCAATTTGACGTGACTGAAATATCCGCTGATCAGATGACAGCCGACGGATTACATACATGGCAATATAAGGATGAAGACATTGACAAACTGAAAAATCCGCAGATTAAAGCGCTCTTCATTACGAATCCGAGCAATCCGCCCAGTTATGCGCTTAGCCCGGAGACTGCCGCACGGATTGTCAATATCGTAAAAAATGATAATCCGAACCTGATGATTATCACGGACGATGTGTATGGAACATTTATACCTCATTTCCGGTCATTAATGGCGGAATTGCCTCACAATACTCTTTGCGTTTATTCTTTCTCCAAATATTTCGGTGCAACAGGCTGGAGAAATGCCGTAATCGCGCTACACGAAGACAACATCTACGACAAAATGATTGCCCGCCTGTCGGAGGAGCAAAAAGCAATCTTGAACAAACGTTACTCCAGTATCGATTTGCATCCGGAAAAGCTGAAGTTTATTGACCGCATGGTGGCAGACAGCCGCCAGATCGCATTGAATCATACCGCAGGTCTTTCTCTGCCACAGCAGATGCAGATGAGCCTGTTCTCGCTTTTTGCTATTCTGGATAAGGAAAACCGTTACAAAACCAGAATGCAGGAGATCATTCATCGCCGCCTTCATGCATTATGGGACAATACGGGTTTCACACTGGTAGAAGACCCTCTACGTGCCGGATATTACTCGGAAATTGATATGCTGGTATGGGCGAAAAAATTCTATGGGGATGATTTTGTTGCTTATCTGCAAAAGACATATAATCCGTTGGATGTGGTCTTTCGCCTGGCAAATGAGACTTCGCTCGTATTGCTGAACGGCGGTGGCTTTGCCGGACCGAAATGGAGTGTCCGTGTATCACTTGCCAACTTGAACGAAGCTGATTATGTAAAAATCGGGCAGAGTATCAAGCGTGTACTGGAAGAGTATGCTAATGTATGGAAGGCTTCCATACGCTAAAAGGTATTTCCTCCCTCGTTCCTTTTTATGAATGAGGGAGGAAAGATACGAACTTTGCTCAATGTCATGTCTTTTGTTACTTGAAACGGGAAGTATCCACGTTAATTGCTACTTAAACGTATGTACAAATGTTGTCATCCTATTTTTAAAGAGTTTTTCTCTAAGAAAATATAACAGAAACAAATAGTCAGGATGAAAATTTCTATCTTTGTCATAAATCAACCTTTACGAAGATGAAAAAACTGATTTTATTTCTTTCGCTGATATTATCGGTCGGTTTTGCATCCGCACAGTCAGAAATCCCTTCCGATAGTATTCATCGTGGCCCCTCGGCTAATATTAAGGAGTTTGGCGGCTTTTTATTGGATATGGGATTGATGAATGTAGCTCCTCCCAAACTTCCTAAATTCAGCCTGGATGTGCCGAATATGAGTAAAGACTATAATCAACTGTTCCGTCTGAATACGGATGCCACATACTCACAAGGATTCTCTGATGCTTTTTCTCCTTCTGCCTTTTCCGGTTTCGGATACGGGTATGGCTGGGGGCTGTCGTCTTCTCCACAGTTCATGCAAATGGGATCTTTTAAGCTGAAAAACGGTATGAGGATTAATACATACGGAGATTATGACAAAGACGGTTGGAGAGTGCCCAACCGAAGTGCCATGCCTTGGGAAAAGAATAATTTCCGGGGAGCATTCGAACTAAAATCCGCAAACGGTAATTTCGGTATACGGATTGAAGTACAGCAAGGACGAAACGGTCCTTACTAAATATATGAAGGCTAGGTTTACTATTTGCCTGATTTAAAAGCCTTATCCGCAGCGTACATTGCATCCGCTATCCTATCACACCACTTATCAAACTCCAGATCAGGCGTTTGACTCTCAGGATGTGTAAGCATATAATGCACGGATTGTCTCAGACCGTCCACCATTGATACAGTACAGATAAAATCCGGGACAAGTCTCTTGATCTTCGAATTATCAAAAACGACTGTGGCAGCCTTGTCACCTAATAGTTCCCCTCTGAAATCATAAGTTTCTCCATGTCCGGCAAGAAAATCCGAAGCTACGTGTAACGCATTCAGCGGTTTTCCTAATGCATCGGCAATGGTTTCATAAATCTGATTCCAAGTCATACTTTCGTCGGTTGTGATATGGAAAGCATTCCCGATAGCATGAGGGTTTGCCATTAAACCGACATATCCTTTGGCAAAGTCCTTAGAATGTGTCAGTGTCCATAACGAACTTCCGTCACCAGGGATAATCACAGGCTTTCCGTCAAGGATACGCTTTAAGATCTGCCAGTTTCCTTTAGCTCCATGCACAGATACGGGAGGCTTCGTTCCATTGTAGGTATGGCTCGGACGAACGATAGTCACGGGAAAGCCGGTTGTCCGGTAAGCAGTCATCAGCACTTCTTCCGCTTCAATTTTATTACGCGAGTACTCCCAAAAAGGATTTACTAATGGAGTACTTTCCGTAATGCGGTAATCTGTCTGCGGTTTTTGATAGGCAGAAGCACTACTGATGAAAATATATTGTTTTGTCTTATGCTGAAACAGACGGATATCTCGTTCTACATCTTTCGCCGTATAACCTATAAATTGGGCAACGACATCATAGCTTTCGTGTGCTATAGCTTTCGCCACCGCCTGTTCGTCATGGATGTCCGCCACGATGCTACGCATACCTTCCGGCAGTTTTTTCGAACCTCTATTGAGCAGCGTAATCTCCCACCCTCTCTGTTGTGCCAATGCTACGACATCGGTACTGATCGTACCTGTTCCGCCAATAAATAATGCTTTCATAAAAGTAGGTATTAAAATTTTTGGAACAAAGATATTAATTCTGCCTTTGACTACCAACGTTGTATACAAATTACTGATTCTTGTACCTATATTACTGTTTTGCAAATATGATATAGATAAGATATTCTTAAAAGTTTTATCTTTGCCTATGATAAAACTGTAAGCCGTATGGATGAAATTACCAAAATTGAAACTATTGATCAGTACGACCAATTATTCGGACTGGAAACTTTGCACCCTTTAGTGAATGTGATCGACTTTTCAAAAGCGACAAAAACAGTAGAATACTATCACATGAATATCGGATTCTACTCTCTGTTTTTGAAAGACATTAATTGCGGAGACCTTAAATATGGGCGTAACTATTATGACTATCAGGAAGGAACGGTTGTCTGTATGGCCCCAGGTCAAGTGATTGGTATAGATAACCGGAAGAAAACTCCTCAACGTACAAAATCGATCGGGGTCTTGTTTCATCCCGACCTGATCCGGGGAACTTCTCTGGGACAGAATATCAAGAATTATTCCTTCTTTTCTTATGAAGTTAATGAAGCCTTGCATCTATCCGAACAGGAAAAAGAAATTGTAACGGACTGTATACATAAAATACAAATCGAATTGGAACATGCTATCGACAAGCATAGCAAACAACTTATTGTCCGCAATATCGAACTATTACTCGATTATTGTATGCGTTTCTATGAACGGCAGTTTATCACACGCAATCAGGTAAACAAAGACATTATCGTGCGGTTCGAACATCTATTGGATGAATATTTCCAAGGGCAGGTAGCATTGACCGAAGGGTTGCCTTCCGTGAAATATTTTGCAGACAAGGTATGCCTTTCTCCTAATTACTTCGGCGACTTGATAAAAAAAGAAACTGGTAAAACTGCGCAGGAATATATTCAGTGCCGTATCATTGAACTTGCCAAAGAACGAATATTGGAAGGTTCGCAAACGGTCAGCCAAATAGCTTATGAACTGGGATTCCAGTATCCTCAACACTTCAGCCGGCTATTTAAAAAACATGTCGGATATACACCGAATGAATATAAACAGCAGAACTAAGAACATACACCGGAGAGATCGTTAACGTCATGGGAGATAAAGTACTCAAAATAGGAACCGTGCATCAATGTAATTGTTGCCTGGGAAGTAAGACACTGCATCCGCTAGTCAGTGTCATCGACCTTTCGAAGGCTGACTTATCTCCTCATACGGACATTAAATTCGGATTCTATACGATTCTGTTGAGTGAATGTAAGTGTGAGGCCTATGCATACGGGCACCAATGTTGTGATTTCTCGGACGGAACTCTCGTTTGCCTAACTCCCGGAGAATCAATCAGTATGAAGGGGAACAACAAGGAATTTCCTTCCAAGGGATGGATATTGGCCTTTCACCCCGACTTGATTTGCGGGACTCCGCTCGGACTCAATATACACAATTATACTTTCTTCTCTTATTGTCCGGAGGAAGCACTGCATCTCTCTCTACGCGAAAAACAAATTATTCTGGAATTCCTGGAGAGGATTCGGCAAGAGCTTGAGCGCTGCATTGACCGACACAGCAAAAAAATCATTTCAAAATACATTGAACTTTTGCTGGATTATTGTACCCGCTTCTACGAACGCCAGTTTATCACACGTAGCGAAGTCAATAAAAAGGTGTTCAGAGAATTCAATTATCTGCTTGATAATCATTTCAATGTGAAAGTAAGCCTATCAACTGGTGTGTTATCCGATGAATATTGTGCTAATCTCCTGCATTTATCGCCTGCATATTTTAATGATTTACTGAAATATGAAATAGGAAAAGAGTTCAAAGAGTATATCCAGTTCAAACGTTTCGAGATAGCCAAAGGATGGTTGGTAAATACGGATAAAACGATCGGCCAGATTGCACAAGAACTAGGGTTCTCTAATTCACAGTATTTCAGCCGCTTATTCAAGAAAATCACAGGGTGTTCGCCAAATGAATTCAGAATGCCCAACTAAAATTATTTAGTTAACGGCAGAAATCCTTAATAAAAATAGAATCGGGAAACAAAACTCTTAATCAATGTTATAAAACATACTTTTTTTCTTGGATTATTTGCAGATTTCACAAAAGTGCGTACCTTTGTAATGTGTTTTTCATAGTATTAGATTTAAGGTTAACAAAGGTTGGAGCAAGGCGTTGCTCCTTTTTTTATGTCTATACCTCACAGAAATCCTACAATCAGTTGTAGAAATCACTATTTTTTCAGTAGTTTTGCAGAAACTCTGATAATTTAATTCAAGAAACAAAATGAAGACAAAGCAAAAATATTATCATCTTATAAAACCAATCATCTTTGTGCTATTTCTATCTTTTAGCATGGCTTCGTGTGAAAAAGAAGATATTATTCCTGAATCGCCGGATATAGAAGATACAGAAAATCCTACGGATACTGATCCCAATGAAATTGTTCCTCCTATTGTACGGGCAAATAATGAGCAAACGATATTTATGTATCTCCCTTGGTCGAACAATCTGACTTCTAACTTCTATCAGAATATCAGTGACCTGGAGAGTGTAATCGAAAAGAATATACTAAAAAATGAACGTGTCATAGTATTTATGTGTACCGAAGCTACAGAAGCTACTCTTTTTGAACTCGTTTATGAAAACGGTAAAAGCGTGCGCAAGACCTATAAGCAGTATACTGATCCCGTATATACAACAGCCGAAGGAATTACATCTATCCTTAATGATGTTCGGGAATGTACACCAGCCCAACGTTACTCTATGATTATCGGTTGTCATGGTATGGGATGGATACCTGTATCAAATGCCCAATCACGCAGTAACCTTCGTGTCAACAAAATGCACTGGGAGTATGAGAATGTACCTATGACACGTTATTTCGGAGGATTATATCCCCAATATCAAACCGACATAACCACACTTGCTCAAGGTATCTCCAATGCCGGATTGAAAATGGAATATATACTTTTTGATGATTGTTACATGTCGACAGTAGAAGTTGCTTATGATCTTAAAAATGTGACTAATCATCTGATAGCGTCTACCTGTGAAATAATGGCGTACGGTATGCCATACGCAAAGATCGGACAGTATTTGATAGGAGAAATTAATTATGAAAAGATCTGTAATGGATTCGATGACTTTTATTCAAATTATGAGATGCCATGCGGCACTATCGCTGTCACGGATTGCGCAGAATTGGATCATTTGGCAGCTATAATGAAGGACATAAATAGCCAATATACATTTGATACGACATTAACCGGGTCACTGCAAAGATTAGACGGCTATTCTCCTGTTATATTCTTTGATTGCGGAGATTATGTATCAAAGTTATGTTCCAACCAGGAGTTACTGGCTCAATTCAACGAACAACTTAACCGCACTGTTCCATTCAAAAGAAATACAGATTATTTCTATTCTATGAGTAGAGGAAAGGTAAAAATAGAAACTTTCTCCGGTATCACCATTTCCGATCCCAGTACTAATGACCTCGCTTCCGCAAAAGAAAAAACAGCATGGTATGCAGCTACTCATTAAATCTATTAAAAGAGAGATTTTCTAATTTGTAGATATTCAAGAACAACAGCTCTATACATCTTATAAAAAATCATGAGAAATATATTAATCATCGGTGCTAACGGATTCACCGGACGCCAATTACTGAAGGATTTATCTGCCCATAAACAATATAATGTGACCGGCTGTTCCCTGCACTCGGATATCTTTCCAGCTTTAGAGAATACAAAGAAGTATCGTTTCATTGAAGTTGATATACGGAATGAAGCGTCCGTAAAAGAGTTGTTCAAAGCAATTTGTCCGGATGTAGTTATCAACTGTTCCGCTTTATCTGTTCCCGATTATTGTGAAACACACCATGAAGAGGCTTACCTCATAAACGTTACCGCGGTAGAACAACTGGCACACCTTTGCAAAGAATACCAAAGCCGTTTCATCCATTTATCCACTGATTTCGTATTTGACGGAAAGATAAATGAGAGAACCGGACAGCTATATACAGAAGAAATACTCCCCGCTCCTGTCAACTATTACGGATTCACCAAATGGAAAGGAGAAGAAAAAGTTGCCGATATTTGTAGTAATTATGCCATTGCACGTGTAGAGATTGTGTATGGAAAAGCACTGCCCGGACAGCATGGAAATATCGTCCAATTAGTAATGAACCGTTTGAAAGCCGGACAAGAGATTCGTGTTGTATCCGACCAATGGCGCACGCCAACTTTTGTAGGAGATCTATCAGACGGGATACAACGCCTGATAGAAAATACGGCCAACGGAATCTTTCATATCTGTGGTGACGAATGTTTGACTATTGCAGAAATAGCTTATCAGGTAGCAGACTACATGAAATTAAACCGCACGCTCATTTATCCTGTTACGACAGAAGAAATGCAAGAATCCACTCCCCGCCCGCGTTTTAGCGGAATGAGTATCGAGAAAGCACGAACAATACTCGGATACAATCCGCGAAAACTAAAGAAAGTCCTTCTGGATTGGAACAGTATATAATTATTGCATATTTATTTTGAAAATATACAAAAAGTTCATATCTTTGCACCAAAATTAAGAAGACCAATGATGAATCAGAGATTACAACTACATAACACTGCTTACTTTCTTGCGGAAATTCCCAATTTCTGTAAGTCATGTTGCGTGCATGTACATTGGTTCAGTGGATTCATCTAAATTCCCCTTTCTTTGATTATAGGAGCTACTTGCTGATTCACTCTGTTGCTCACAAGTAGCATTTATCCTGACTTTCAATAAGATAAATTATCTTTTTGGAGAATTATTCGTGTGGCTTATTCAAATGTATAACCTGACCTAAATATATACAATATGTTTTCTATTATATCTACCATGTTTCTAGGAATCGGAATCGGCTATGTATTGCGTAACTGGACTATTTTACAAAAGACAGAAAAGACGATTTCTCTTACAATATTCCTCTTACTCTTTATACTTGGCGTATCTATCGGCTCTAATAGTCTGATAGTAAACAATCTTGGTAAGTTCGGTAAACAAGCAATCATTCTTGCCATATCGGGTGTATTGGGAAGCTTGATTGCTGCCCGGCTGGTTTTACAACTATTCTTCAAGAAAGGAGGCGAACAATGAAAGGAAGTCTGATTGTAATATTATTCTTTTGTGTAGGCTGTATCATGGGAGCTCTCAATAAGTTTCAATTTGACACGCATACTATTTCTATGTACATACTATATGCGCTAATGCTTCAAGTAGGAGTTAGCATCGGTTCCAACAAAAATCTGAAAACAATCATTTCACACCTGCATCCCAAGATGTTACTAATTCCGTTGGGAACTATCATCGGAACATTATTATTCTCTGCTCTGGCAAGCATACTGGTAAGTCAATGGAGCGTGTTCGACTGTATGGCAGTAGGAAGCGGATTTGCCTACTATTCACTCTCTTCCATTCTTATCACCCAGTTCAAAGAACCGTCTATCGGACTGCAACTTGCCACAGAACTAGGCACAATCGCCCTACTGACTAATATCTTCCGTGAAATGATGGCACTTCTCGGCACTCCGCTTATCAAAAAGTATTTCGGGAAATTGGCTCCTATCTCTGCGGCAGGAGTCAATTCCATGGATGTATTATTGCCTTCTATCAGCAGATATTCGGGAAAAGAAATGATTCCGATTGCTATCCTACACGGCATTCTCATTGATATGAGTGTTCCGGTATTCGTTTCTTTCTTCTGCAAATTCTAAGAGCTTCAACGCCTAGCATCATCGGCTGCGAATACAAATCTGATATCGGCATAGGAGACCTCGTCTCCTAACGCCGCTTTTATTCCTGCCACTCCGGAATTCTCGTTCTTTTGCTGATACCGACGAATCTTCTCTATCTTTTCTACAGCTACTACTTGCTCCAATTTAATCTTTCCCATACGAACATAATGTTCTAAGTGCGTAGCAATTGTCCCCGTCACCAAATCACGTGATTTAGCTATCTCCTCCATACTCATTCCCTTACAAAACATCTCATAGCTCATCTGTTTCGTATCTTTCTTCGGTTCCCTTTTTTCTCCCCTCTTACTTTTTTCCGGAAGAAATATCTCTTTGATTTCCGGTCGTTTCACTTGATTCTCCCTCATATACTTACGGACAATCCCCAAAATTTCAAGTCCATATTTCTCCACTCCTTTCGCTCCAAAATAAGGTACAGCTTCCAAAGCTTGCGGAGTATCCGGCAAAAGATTTACAATGCCCATTAATGCTTTCTGTTGCATAATGACATAAGCAGGCATATTGGTTTCACGCGTCTTTTCCGTTCTCCATTCCGATAAAGTGCGATAAAGCTCCGGATGCAGAATATCCGTAGGAACTTCTACTTTTACTTTTGTAAAACTACTACGTGTACGTTCTACCCGTTCTTTTCTCTCTCTCAATGTTTTAGCGGTAGGAGAAGGAGAAGAAGAAGAGTTGTCCTCAAGACTTAACATCACCTTAGCTTTCAATTTCAAATATTCAGCAACAATAAAAGGTTGCACACACATAGCTTTCAATAAGGACTCTTTAATCCACAATGCATCATCCAACGCTTGCAAACGTTCATTCAGTTGTTTCCTCAACTCCCTATTATCAAGAGGTATATTAGTCTTTGCAAACAAAACACGAATAGGTTCCAGCTCTTTATGAAAATACACCGCACCGGAACGAATCCGTTCCTGCAACTCCTGGTCCGAAGCATAATCTTCACTCTCATTAATCAAACGTGTATACTGATTGCGGAAACGGTGGGCAACTTCCACTATCTTTTCCTTAATATGAGGCTCCAATAGCTTATATTCGGTAAGTAATTTAGGGTAAAGTTTATACAAATCTTCATCCAGCATACGAAGCAACCGTTTATAAGCCTGCTCGAGGGAATAGAAGTTAAACAAATCACTCAACAAATCGAAGAAATAAGCCTTCTGCATATCACTTAGCTGCTTGTTTCCCGGTTTATTCCGTTCCACCTCTTTTGTGAAGTTATCAACCACACTGTCACTAATAATAGCCTCCTTACGCAATGGAGACTCCAATACCAAGCCCTCCAAAGTCTTACAACGACTCAAAGCTACATATGTCTGTCCATGCGCAAAGGAATTACGTGCATCAATAATTGCACGTTCAAATGTCAATCCCTGACTCTTATGTATCGTGATAGCCCATGCCAATCGAATAGGATATTGACGGAATGTTCCTTCTATCACCTCAGTGATTTCCTTCGTTTCCTCATTTAACACATACTTATAGTTTCCCCATTCCTCCGGCAACAACAGAAAATCCTCCTCACTCCCTTTTTCTTTCACATATATCTCAGAATCATTAACGGCTACCACCTCTCCGATCATACCATTATAATACCGTTTTTCCAAAGAAACATCATTCTTGAGAAACATGATCTGGGCACCCTCTTTAATAGTGAGAATTTCATCTGCGGGATATGTATATTCAGGAAAAGTCCCCGTCACTTCAGCTCGAAAATGATAAGGCTTTCCCGGTAGAGAAGCCAATTCACGATCATTTACTTGCTGTGCTTGATTGTTATGTGTTGTCAAACGGATATATCCTTCTTCTTTAGGCGGTTGGAAGCCTTGCCGATATCGCCGATTCAACTCATTCAACACTTCATCATCTGCTTTGTTCTCACGTATTTTATTCAACAGAGAAAGAAAAAAAGTATCGTTCTGACGGTATACCTTTTCCAGTTCAATTGTCATATAGGTCGTTTCTCTCAATGCACGGCTGGCAAAAAAATAAGGCGTTTCGTAATAATTCCTCAACAAACTCCATTCGCTGTCCTTCACAACAGGAGCTAACTGCTGCAAATCTCCAATCATCAACAGTTGTACCCCTCCAAAAGGCTTTTCGCGATTGCGATAACGACGTAAAGTCGCATCTACTGCGTCTAGCAAATCCGCACGTACCATACTGATTTCATCAATCACTAATAAATCCATGCTTCGGATAATGTTACGTTTCTCTTGACTGTATCGGTATTGTATTTGCGCAGAGTTAAAAGTCGTTTCCGGCACAAATGGAGCAAAAGATATCTGGAAAAAAGAATGAATCGTCACCCCTCCGGCATTAATTGCTGCAATACCCGTCGGAGCCAATACGACCATGCGTTTGGGGGTATGCTCTCTCAATCGTTTTAGAAATGTAGTTTTTCCGGTTCCGGCTTTTCCGGTAAGAAACAGGTGTGTGCCTGTATTTTCAATGAACTGCCAAGCAAGTTGTAGTTCAGGATTATTTTCCATGAAAGTATATTATTTTGTGCAAAGGTACGGAAAACTATATAGAGATTGAAATAAAAGTACTAAACTTTTCCGCATAAAGTAGCTAAATGAGAATCAGACAAAAAGTCCCGGCTGTTTTTCCCGCTAGAAAGCAACCGGGACGACGGATCAAATTAGAACACTAAGTGATGTGCTATTATGTCCGAAAACTACTTCGTATATTTGTTTTGCTTGAATATAAATAAAAATTCAAGACTATTTCCAACGCAAATATATATATATAAATTCCCGTTTTTAAGTTTCACCTTAAAAACGGGATATTGAATCAAAAAATAATGTTATTAATTGTCGTAATTACTGCATCGAACCACCCACAATATCCAGCAATTCGTTCGTAATCGCCTGCTGGCGACTCTTGTTATATTGCTTGGTAAGGTCTTGAATCAATTCGTTGGCATTGTCCGTAGCTACTTGCATTGCTAATGTACGTGCTGCGTGCTCGGAAGCATTAGAATCCACAGCAGCAGTAAAGAGCTTCTGGCTCAATACAGTAGGTATCAAGTCGGCAATCAATTGCTCAGCAGAAGGTTCTACTATATAGTCATTCACAACTTCACGTTCTTCTTCTTTCTGTTTTTCCAGTTCTTTACCTTCTTCTACTGCACGTGTAAGGTCAATAGGCAGATAAGTCTCACGAAGTAGAATCTGCACACCCATTGATTTAAAATGATGATAAATCAATTCCACACGGTCAATTTCTCCCGCCACATACATTTTCATTAGAAGATCCGCCAGGTCGGAAGCTTCTTGATAAGTTGGTTTATCGGAAAGTGTCGGAGGTATTTCCCCCGGCTGGAATCCCATTCTCTTCACAGCTTCCTCCACCTTCTTTCCTATGGGAAAGATCAAAATATTATCCTGTCCCAGCGTACGGTATTCGCTGACGGTTTGCAATAACATCTTTATGACATTTGCATTAAAAGCACCACAAAGTGATGTATTCGAAGAAAAAGCAATAATCGCCACACGCTTCACTTCCCGTGCTCGTATGTAAGGAGACTCTATCGGAAGATCAGCGCTCAAAAAGTTAGTCAGAATCTTGTTCAACTTCTTCTGATAGGGCAACATATTCTCAATGGCTCCTTGTGCCTTATGTAGTTTGGCAGAAGCCACCATCTTCATTGCTGAAGTGATTTTTCGGGTACTTTTGACCGAATTTATTCTGGTTTTTACTTCTTTCAGTGAAGCCATAGTTTTCTTGAATTACAAATATTGTTTAGCGACCATAGCAGCAGTTTCTTCAATAGCCTTAGTCACATTATCATCAATAACACCCGTTCTCAATACATCCAACACATCCTCCTGATGATTCAATTGCAGAGACTCGATGAAACTGCGTTCAAAATCCTGCACGTTGTTCAATGGCACATCACGGAGCAAACCATGTGTACCACAATAGAGGATAGCAATCTGTTGTTCCACAGGCATCGGACTGTATTGCGGCTGAATCAGCAACTGCGCATTCTTACGCCCTTTGTCAATTGTCAATGCCGTAATCGGGTCCATATCACTGCTGAACTTGGAGAATGCTTCCAATTCACGATACTGTGCCTGGTCTATCTTCAATGTTCCTGCCACTTTTTTCATCGCCTTAATCTGAGCATTACCACCTACACGGGATACAGAGATACCGACATTGATAGCCGGGCGGACACCCTGATTGAACAAGTCCGTTTCGAGGAATATCTGTCCGTCAGTGATAGAAATCACGTTCGTTGGAATATAGGCCGAAACGTCTCCTGCCTGCGTCTCAATGATAGGCAAGGCAGTCAGTGAACCACCCCCTTTCACAATACCTTTCAGGCTTTCGGGAAGGTCATTCATCTCGCGCGCCACTTCCTCCTGGTTGATAATCTTAGCCGCACGTTCCAACAAGCGGGAATGCAGGTAGAAGATATCACCCGGATAAGCCTCACGTCCGGACGGACGGCGAAGGATCAATGAGACCTCACGATAGGCAACTGCCTGCTTGGAAAGGTCATCATAAACCACCAGCGCGTGACGGCCGGTATCACGGAAATATTCGCCGATGGCAGCCCCTGCAAACGGCGCGTAATACTGTAATGCAGCCGGATCGCCAGCCGTGGCAGCTACCACAACGGTATAATCCATAGCACCATACTCACGGAGCGTATTTACAATAGAAGCCACGGTAGAACCTTTTTGACCGATAGCCACATAAATACAATATACAGGATCCCCTGCCAGGAAGTTGGTACGTTGGTTGATAATCGTATCAATCGCAATGGCCGTCTTTCCTGTCTGACGGTCACCGATAATCAGCTCACGTTGTCCACGCCCAATAGGAATCATGGCATCCACAGCTTTCAGTCCTGTCTGCAACGGCTGGTTGACAGGCTGACGGAAGATTACTCCCGGCGCTTTGCGTTCCAACGGCATTTCATACAAATCACCACCAATTAAGCCTTTACCATCGAGCGGTTCACCCAGCGGGTCAATGACACGCCCCAACATACCTTCTCCTACTCGGATAGAAGCAATATGCTTGGTACGCTTCACAATAAAGCCTTCCTTGATTCTGTCAGTCGGCCCCAACAACACAGCACCCACGTTGTCCTCTTCAAGGTTCATCACGATAGCCTTAATGCCGTTGTCAAACTCCAGTAACTCGTTAGCCTCGGCATTCCGCAGTCCGTAGATACGCACCACACCATCGCTCACCTGAAGCACCGTACCGATTTCGTCAAGCTGCACATGGGTATTAATACCTTCGAGCTGTTTACGCAATATATCGGAAACCTCGCTTACTTTAATATTTTCAGACATTATACAATTCTCCTATTCTTATCAATAAACTGTTGTTTTACTCGCTTCAACTGCGTAGCAATGCTTGCATCCAGTCGATAATCATTAATATCGAAGATGAATCCGCCCTCGATAGACGGATCTACCACAGTCTCCAGTTCCATTTGCGCATGCAGGATATGCGCTGCTGCGGAGCGGATACGGTCTTCCGTCTCCTTGTCCACAGGAACAGCCGTAATCAGTTTGCCTACCCCGATATGCTTTAGTTTCCGGTAAAGATCCAGATACATCAGGCTGATAAACTGTAAATATCCCTCACGCCTGTTTCGCAGTACCAAAGTAATAAAATGGACAAACTCTCTGGTGGATTTACCGTTGCCATCGGCAGCCGTACATACCAACGCCAATTTCTCTTTGGTTGAGATAACAGGGTTATCCAGTGCTTCACGCAAACCCGGTTGGGCGCAAAAGCAATAAGACAGTGTGAGGAACTCTTGGTAGAGCTTGTCCTCCACTCCTTTCTCCTGTGCGTATTCAATCATCGCTTTGGCATATCGCATTGAGAGTATTCCGACTTCCATTTTCCTTAGTTCTTATTAGGGGTTAATACTTCATCCAGCATACGGTCAATCATGCCCATTTGAGCTTCTTTGTCCTGAAGACTCTTACGGAGCACTTTTTCGGCAATATCGACAGAAAGCACAGCCACCTGACGACGGATGTCGCGGATAGCTTCGTCTTTCTCCACCTGGATTTGTTGTCTCACCGCATCCAGTTCCTTCTGTGCGGCTATCTCGGCTTGCTTACGGGCCTCGTGAACAATCTTGTCACGTTCTTCCATTGCTTCCTTCAAGATGCGTCCTTGTTCCTTGTTGGCGGCAGCCACAAGCGCATCGCCCTCCTGCTTTAGTTTGGAGAGCTGTGCGTTGGCTTCTCTTGCCACCTCCAAAGACTGGTCGATATAGACTTTACGGTCTTCCACCATCCTAATGATGATAGGGAAACCGTATTTTGCCAATATCACAAACACAATCCCGAATGCGACAAACATCCAGAACAACAGGCCACTATCAGGTAATAGTAATGACATTTCTTGTAATTTAGAATGATGAATATTGATTTACAGTTTGTCGGTATTCCACCTGCTTAGAGGAAGAACACCAACAGACATACTACTACCGCCAACAAGGCTACACCTTCAATCAAGGCTGCCGCGATAATCATATTCATACGAATGTCACCTGATGCTTCCGGCTGCCGCGCAATAGCTTCCATAGCCGAACCACCAATCTTACCAATACCCAAACCTGCTCCGATTACTGCAAGACCTGCACCGATAGCTGCACCTAATTTACTTACTCCTACTGCTGCTGCAGTGGCTTGTAACAATACTGATAGTAACATAATTTTCAGTTTTAAAATGGTTTATATTTTTTATTTGCTCTCTTATCTAATTCTCTTTTATTTTTCTTCCGCCTTCACCTTCGCGCCTTCTTGTGCCAGTCCGATAAACACTGCCGAAAGCATTGTAAACACGTATGCCTGGATGAAAGCTACCAACAGTTCAAGCGCATTCATAAAGATATTGAACAGTACGGAAGCCACGGTCAGTGTGCCGTTCAGTGCGGGCCCCATACTTGCAGAGATGAAAATCAGGCAAGTAAGCACCAGCATTGCCATGTGTCCTGCCAACATATTGGCGAAAAGACGAATCATCAATGCAAACGGTTTCGTGAAGATCCCGAAAAACTCGATGAAAGGCATCATCGGCACAGGAACTTTCAGCCACCAGGGTACATCCGGCCAGAAAATATCTTTCCAATAATGTTTGGTTCCGAAAATATTAACCGCAAGGAACGTACAGATAGCCAGTACCATTGTGATCGCAATATTTCCCGTCACATTCGCCCCACCGGGAAAGAATGGAATCAATCCCATTATATTGTTGACAAAGATGAAAAAAAACGCTGTCAGCAGATATGGAGCGAATTTCCGATAATTGGGACCGACACAACTCTTGATGATATCATCGTTCACCATCATAATAAACATCTCCATGAATCCGATGAACCCTCCCGGTGCCAACGCTCCGCGAGGACGTTTTCGATACCAGTGGGCTACACTCAATACAATCACCAGCAACAGCACACTGTTGAACAGCAAAGCAAATGTCACCTTTGTGATAGAAATGTCCCACGGACGCACTTGCTCTCCGGCTGCATTATACTCTACCAGTTTACCTTCGTATTTACTTCCTTCGGGAGCGATGGAAAGCCCTTCATAACTACCCCCGTTCTCTTCAAGACGCGAAGATAGAAAAGTATGCCAACCTGTAGTGCTACTATAAACAATAATAGGTAATGGTATAGTAATGTGTGTTTTACCCCACGTCGTAATATGCCATTCGTATGAGTCACCGATATGCCCGAACACGATCTCTTTCACATCAACCGTATTCTCTTTTTCTTCTTTAGAAGTCATCTCATCCTGCATCTTCGGAGCCGCTTCTTCCTGTTCCTGTGCAAAAACAGGGAAGCCGGCTGCCAACAGACAGAGCAGCACCAACGGGGTTAATATGTTACGCAACTGTTTCATTTTTATTCTTATTTTTCTTTTTCCGTTTCAGGTTCACTTCAAACGAGAAGAAGAACCATGTTTCGTATATCAGATACAGCAAATAGAACGAGATAAACGTCAGCAAGAAAGCTTTAGCTTCTTCACGCACGGCAAGGCAATAAATCAAGACTAGAATTATCGAAAGAATCATCTTTACCATTTTTATTGCCAAATACAGCAGTAACATCTTTTGCGGAGCATGCTGCCGACACGCATCGAACATATAGATACTGAACAAACCAAACAGATAGAAATATGTCGGAATAAACGGATATCCTCCGAAATAATGTCCCGGTAGGGCAACGTGTAAAATCACTGCACCGACTCCTGCACTTAGAATTGCAAATAAAGTGTTCAAGCCGATAAAATTCCGTTTAGTTTTACTAATGTTCATCATGTCACTGTGTTTTTCTACTGTATTTTCTAAATCTCGTTTTTTCCAATTCAACTATATTTCAGGAGGTCCGCCTACGAAACGCAGGCAGAAACCGTCCCGTCACTCAATTCCACAAAACCACCCTGAATATCAAGTGTATGCTCCTCCCCGTCCAGCGTGGTATAACTTAATGTTCCCGCTTTCAATGACGAGACGATAGGCGCATGTCCCGGCAGAATGGAAAACGACCCGATCGTACCCGGCAATGTGACTATCTTCACATCTCCGTCGAATACGCTCTTTTCAGGCGACACTATACTCAAATGCAGTTCTTTCATCGCAACGTTTTTTATTTCTTCGCTTGTTCCAACAATTTCTTACCTTTCTCCATAGCTTCCTCAATCGTACCTACATTCAAGAACGCCTGTTCGGGAAGATTATCCACCTCACCATCCAGAATCATTCTAAATCCCTTGATTGTATCCTCAATGGAAACCATTACTCCCGGAACACCCGTGAACTGTTCGGCAACGGCAAACGGCTGCGAAAGGAAACGCTGCACACGGCGGGCACGGTTCACCACCGTCTTATCCTCCTCCGAAAGCTCCTCCATACCAAGAATAGAAATGATATCCTGTAATTCCTTGTTACGTTGTAGAATCTGTTTCACACGCTGCGCCGTATCATAGTGTTCCTGCCCAACGATGTGTGGATCAAGAATACGAGAAGTAGACGCCAACGGATCCACAGCCGGATAGATTCCCAACTCCGTAATCTTACGGTCAAGTACAGTAGTCGCATCCAAGTGGCTGAAAGTAGTTGCAGGAGCCGGGTCAGTCAAGTCGTCGGCAGGCACATACACCGCCTGTACGGAAGTGATAGATCCTTTCCGGGTGGAAGTGATACGTTCTTGCATCGCACCCATTTCCGTAGCAAGAGTAGGTTGATAACCCACGGCGGAAGGCATACGCCCCAGCAATGCCGAGACTTCCGAACCCGCTTGCGTGAAACGGAAGATATTGTCAATAAAGAACAAAATATCGCGTTTTTCACCTTCACTTCCGGCATCACGGAAAGATTCCGCAACCGTCAGTCCGGACAATGCCACAGAGGCACGTGCACCCGGAGGCTCATTCATCTGACCGAATATCAGAGATACCTGCGACTTTTCCAATTCGTTATAATCAACTTTGGAAAGGTCCCAATCCCCTTTCTCCATACTTTCTTTGAATGCTTCGCCATAGCGAATAACACCCGACTCAATCATTTCACGAAGCAAGTCGTTACCTTCACGCGTACGCTCACCTACTCCGGCAAATACAGAGAATCCATTATGTTTCTTGGCAATGTTATTGATAAGTTCCTGAATCAATACGGTTTTTCCGACTCCCGCACCACCGAACAGACCGATCTTACCACCTTTGGCATACGGTTCGAGCAAGTCGATCACCTTGATACCCGTAAAGAGTACCTCCTGCACGGTAGTCAAATCTTCGAATTTGGGAGGATCGCGGTGAATGGAATATGCACCTTTCCGGTCGAGTTCCTTCATACCGTCAATAGAATCGCCGACCACATTCATCAGTCGCCCTTTAATTTGTTCACCAATCGGCATTGTTATCGGACCTCCGGTAGGGCGCACTTTCATGCCTCTCTGAAGTCCGTCGGTACTATCCATAGCCACGGTGCGAACCGTATTTTCACCAATGTGTTGCTGTACTTCTACAATCAGTATTTTGCCGTTTGGCCTTTTTATCTCCAGTGCATCATGTATACTTGGTAACATCACTTCTGCATCTGTACCTTCAAAGTACACATCGACCACAGGGCCGATCACCTGGGATATATGTCCGATAATCTGTGACATAAGCAATCTTTTTTATATTATTCTTTTTCTTTCCTATTGAATCTTAATAGTATGACAAGGAACGAATGCTTCGCGCTTTATCTGTTTTTACTATTATAATAACAGCTAAGTTCCACTTTTGTTCATCTATATTTTATTTCTGATAAACTATCACCTAAAGAAATAGTTATATAAACAACTGCGCAAATGTAGAAACAAATCCGTGAGATTGTTCTTTCTTTTTTAAAATTTGTCGTTCGATAACACTTGTTAGGCCAATAAAGACTACAAATAGACCAAAATAGAGTTTATAATATTACAAATAGTCAGCAAAAAGTTTCTGTTACTTATAAAATAACAACTGTATATGTTTGATTCTAATAAGTTTTCAGACTCATTGTTTATAATCAGAACATTAGCAAAAAAACAAAATAGTAGCACCGGCAACTAGTTTTGTGTTCGGACACATCCGAAGATACCTACCGATTTAAAAATAAAAGCTCCAACTCGCCGGAATTTATAAATCCGGTGAGTTGGAGCTTTTATATTAAATATCGATCGGATATTTAATATACTTCCACCTTTTCAGCTATTCTCTTTGCCTTATCGCGCAAAGCGTCCAGATCGGAGTCGAGCGGAGCATAACACAGTACCACTCCCATACGACGGTTGACGCGGGTAAACGGCTTACCGAATATACGCAGGTAAGTATCTTCCTCTTTAGTGACTTCTTCCATTCCGCGGTATTGAGGACGTTCTTGGCTGGCTATCGGAGAAAGGATAACGGCACTCGCTCCTATCCTCTCTTGCTTAATGCCCGGAATAGGAAGTCCAAGCACAGCACGCAAATGAAGTTCGAACTCATTCAAATTCTGCGTTCCTGCCAATGTCACCATACCGGTGTCATGCGGACGGGGGGAAAGTTCGGAGAAGTAAACGCCATTCTCGTGGCTCAAGAAGAATTCAACTCCCCAAAGTCCGGCTCCCGTCAAAGCGCGGGTCACTTTCTCTGCCATTTCCTCCGCTTCTTTCAGGTGAGCAGGGTCAATGTGCGCAGGCTGGAAACTTTCACGGTAATCGCCTCCTTTCTGCACGTGGCCGATAGGCGGACAGAACAACGTGGGACCGTTCTTTTGAGTAACCGTCAATAGTGTTATTTCACTGTCGAACTTAATAAATTCCTCAATAATGAGCTCGCGGATATCACCACGACTACCACTGCATCCATACTCCCAAGCGTGTTCAAGTTCGTCGGCACTTTTCACAAGTGACTGTCCCTTACCGGAAGAAGACATCAACGGTTTCACCACACAAGGGAAACCTATTTTAGCAGCGGCAGCTTTCAGTTCGTCTAATGTCTTAGCGTAAAAATATCTGGCAGTTTTCAGTCCGAGTTCTTTAGCAGCAAGATCACGAATGGCTTTACGATTCATCGTGAAGTTAACGGCACGGGCACTGGGAACCACCTGGATACCTTCCTTTTCAAAATCATACAGACGTTCCGTACGGATTGCTTCAATCTCCGGAACGATAATGTCCGGCTGATGTTTCTTAACGACACGCTCCAGTTCTTCGCCGTTCAACATATCGAATACTTCACATTCGTCGGCTACTTGCATAGCAGGCGCTCCGGCATACGAGTCACAAGCAATAATGTGCTGACCTTTACGCTGGGCAGAAATTACAAACTCTTTTCCTAATTCCCCGGAACCGAGCAACAATATTTTCTTCATTATCTTGAGTGTTTTATGTTAATGATGCAAAATTAGTACATTTCGATGAAATATGGCTTTTTTAGTGACGTACTTTTGGATATTTATTGTGAAAACGGAAACCTAAGCCGAGCATCAGATAATTAGGGGTCTGGAAGTTCTGAAGATTATAACCGATGTGGAGGAAAGTACTGCGGGTAATTCCTATTTTCAGGGCTAATATCTGATAAAGTCCCCGCAAGTCACCACGGCCGAGCACATTGGCTCCGATGCCTACGCCGATTGTAAAATATGGCATCACATACTCTGCACGTCCCGACACGCCGAGTGATAGTTGATGCTGGATGCCCGGTTTCAGAAATTGACGTGGAGGAGGCGTGCCGTTTCCATTCGAATCGACAATATAATCTTCCATATAGGTATATACATTGGCACTACCGTCGTAAACTCCGTCGAGCGAGGCACCAACACGAAATTTATAACCGAGGTTGTACATCGGCGCGAAGTTGAATCCTGCCACCGGATAACTACCGGGCGAGGCAATCTGTCTCCCGTCTCCTATATATACCCCCTTTCGCCGCCATGAGCCGAATAATACCAGATCATAACTTATGTGACGCGGAAAGCGGGGAATAGCCGGCCGAAGCAGAGACTTTGTAAGTTCTTCTTCTGTACGGTTAAAGTTATACACCAATCCGATTTTGGCTCCGGTGGTATTTACCCCTGCATTCGGGAATTTGGTATTGCCATTAGAGAAATGAGTGAAATCACCGCCAATGATTAAGTCGAAATAACGGGAAAATGCCCAGTTCAGATAGATACCGGCATTAATATAGGCATTCATTCGCGAACCGACTGCACCATTATAGGAATTATAATCATTATCATACGGTTTCCAACCGGCGGACAGACCGAAGTTCCATTCGTAGTTGAGCGAAAGACAGGGATTAAACCGGGCAATCCGCGCCCCCTGAAACACATAAAATGAGATAGGATCTCCAAGTTGTTTTTTATCTCCGAAGGTAGTGGCGGACAAGCCGAATCCCTGATAAGCACCACCATAAATACGGTCGGCACAGGTGTTGGGACGGAATTGGAATGAATATTTCAAATGAGCGGCAAAAGAGGTCTGAATGGGTTGCCAGCGTTCGTTTTCTCCCTGCAAGAAGGGATTGGTAGGAAACACATATTGCGGACGGACTTCCACCCCCAGACGATGAATAAAGCGATGAGGAGTATGCACAGAGAGCGTATCAAATCCATACCTCGAGAAACTGCTTTGCCGGATTTCATAAATATCATCCTGCCGAACCTCCTGTGCATTCAAGGAAATCCCCGGAAAAAATAGTATTACGCAAAGAATGATGACCTCCCACTTTAATACCTTTGGTCTCATATATGGTTTGTTTAGTCTTTATAAATTGGTGCGAACCTACAAATCAAGAGATTCGATGAATTTTGCCACATGATAACCGTCCATTAACCCATGGTGACAAGTGACGGAAATAGGTAACATCAACTTCTCCCCTTCCCGAAAGTATTTTCCTGTGGATATTTTCGGTACGCTGTCACCCGAACGCATGTTCGTGGGGTGCTTCATGTCTGTAAAGGTGAGCCAGGGCACTGCCGAATAATGAATGGCATTGGGATGAAAAGTTCCTTCCTTATTCAATCCGGTAGTAGTTTGCAGTCGTTCCATTTCAGCTTTCGCTTTGAGGATAAAGGTCAGTTCATCGGGATCGTATTCAAAGGAAGCGAATGAGAATGTATGGTCGGCACGACCTACAGTAGCTTCGGGCAGGAGACTGTCATAACATACAACTTTTTCTCCTTCGATACGATAACGGAACTCTTCTACTTTGGCGGCAGCCGTGATGATACGATGCAGGAGCAAAAGGGAAAAGGAAACGCCTTTATTTTTGGCTTCCCGGTAAGCACGGGTACAGTCTACATTGACCGTTACACCGAAAAAAGGATCGTCAAAGGCACTAAAATGTTCAAAATGTTCTTTTCTGTTCCAAGTAGCAATATCAATAATCTTCTCAATCTGATTCATCTAAACACTCTTTTTATAGGTCTGTGGCATATAAACGACCGCTCAATCCTAAATTATCAAGCGGTCGCTTTCTCTAATATCTATAATTGGCTGTAATTATCATCTTGTTTTTTCAACATCTGATTACTGGTGTTGCTCACGCAACAAGTCATTTACAGTCTTTACCGGATTAAAGGTAGTAAGCGGTACTTCTACGAATACCGTATTCCAGTCACTCATGGCACCATTCCATAAGCCGGGAAGCTCAAGAGCCTTCAAGTCTTTACCATTCTTCGATTTATATGAAATGAAACCGGTTGCTTTATCTACAAATCTCACTAAGTCAAACTTATGTCCTTTGTAATCACGAACAGCACAAACCAAGTCTACCGGATTGAAGTGAGTTCCCTTCTCAAACATTTCCTTTTTTGCAGGGTCATTCATGTCAATCTGAGAACTTTCGAGGATTTGCAGGGAGATTGTTCCGTCGCTATTGTATGCCAGGAACGGACCACCACCCGGTTCGCCTACGTTCTTCACCATACCGCAGACACGCATCGGACGGTTCAACTTCTGTTTCAGATAGATCACCAACTCGGCGTCTTCGAGGTTTTTCACTTCGGGATTCTTGCAGAAAAGTTGTTTTTGCAGGAACTGAAGAATTTCCATAACTTGCTCATGCGTATATTTTCCACTATCAAGCAACTCAAGATACTCGAAAGCTTTTTTCTGCAAAGTTACCAGTACACCGGCAATCAGTTTCTTATAAGTCACTGTGTCAGCTTTCAGTTTATCGGGCACTACATTGTCGATATTCTTGATAAAGATAATATCGGCGTCAAGGTCATTGAGGTTCTCGATTAGCGCACCGTGTCCTCCCGGGCGGAACAACAGTTTACCGTTATCGCGGAACGGTTGGTTGTCCATATCGGCTGCAATAGTGTCCGTGCTCGGTTTCTGCTCGGAGAAGGTGATGTAGTAATCCACTCCGTAGCGTTTCGCAAATTCTCCGGTCTTCTCTTCCACTAGTTTCTTGAATAGTTCGCGATGTTCCGTAGATACAGTGAAATGTACATTGACCTTGCCACTTTTTCCGGCAGCATACATAGCACCTTCAGCAAGATGTTCTTCGAGCGGGGTACGCGGGCCTTCGGGATATTTGTGGAATTTGAGCAGCCCTTTCGGAAGTGCGCCGTAATTCAATCCGGCCGTTTCGAGCAATGCGGCTACCACAGCTTTATAGTTGCCTTCTTCCAGTAGTCCCGGTATGTCTTTTCCGGCAGTACGCTGGCAGGCTACATTCAAATCGTCATAGAAAGCAAAATTCCTGATACCGTCAAAAAATGCCTGTTCGAACTTTGTAGTGGGCTTGTCATATTCGGCAGACAGAAACTCGAACAAGTTCTTGAACATACGACTCGCAGCACCCGAGGCAGGAACGAATTTCACAATAGTCTTATCTGTGTTCTTATATGCGTCCCAAGCAGCTAAATAAGCTTTTTGTTCTTCTGCATCGGGAGCTAAGATACCTTTCTCTATGGAAGCAGCCGCATCCAGTTTCAAAAAAGGGAAACCCGTCTGGAAGCATGCTAGTTGCTCTGCTATTTGCGCTTCCGTGATGCCTTTTTTGGCAAGCAACTCTTTGTCCTGTGTCGTTATCATACTATCTATTTTAATTAATTGATGCCCAAAAATACAAAATGTTATTTACTTCTTACCGAATAACCAAGAAAAAAAGTAATTTTACGTCGAATTAACAAGATTGAATATGGACGACTTTTTTACATCAGAGGAAAAAAAGGAGCTTTTTTCACTCTACCGGCATTTAATGCAATCCGCCGGAGACAGTATTTCCTGGAGGGATTGCCAAAAGTTAAAGAAACATCTAATCAAAGCCGCCCAATGTAACGGGTTGCAACGCAATAACTTCGGGATGAATCCCGTCATCAGAGATTTACAAACGGCTGTTATCGTAGCCGAGGAAATCGGAATGAAAGGTTCGTGCCTTATCGGAATCATGCTGCATGAAATTGTGAAAGCACATATCCTGAGCATTGAGGACGTGAACATCGAATACGGGGAAGATGTAGGCAGTATCATCAAAGGACTGGTGAAAACGAATGAACTGTACTCCAAGAGTCCGGCTATCGAATCGGAGAATTTCCGCAACCTTCTCCTGTCATTTGCCGAAGATATGCGTGTGATCCTGATTATGATTGCCGACCGTGTGAACGTAATGCGCCAGATTAAGGATACCGGAAACGAGGAAGACCGCGTCAAGGTTGCGAATGAGGCAGCTTACTTATATGCTCCACTGGCACACAAGCTGGGGCTTTACAAGCTAAAGTCGGAGCTGGAAGATTTATCATTGAAGTACACCCAACGGGAAACGTATTATTATATAAAGGAGAAGCTGAACGAGACGAAAGCTTCCCGCGACAAATATATTGCCGCCTTCATTGAACCGATAAAAAAGAAGGTCGCGGAAGCCGGACTGACGTTCGACATTAAGGGACGCACCAAGTCGATACATTCTATATGGAACAAGATTCAGAAGCAGAAGACTCCGTTTGAAGGGATTTATGACTTGTTCGCTATTCGTATTATCCTGGATTCCGATCCGGAACCCGCTAAGGAAAAGCAGGAGTGCTGGCAGGTGTATTCTATTGTGACGGATATGTACCAACCGAACCCGAAGCGTCTGCGCGACTGGCTCTCGATTCCGAAAAGTAATGGTTATGAGTCGTTGCACATCACCGTCATGGGGCCGGAAGGAAAATGGGTGGAGGTACAGATCCGTACCCGCCGAATGGACGAAATCGCAGAGCGGGGTTTGGCCGCCCACTGGAGATATAAAGGTATCAAAGGCGAGACGGGACTGGACGAATGGCTGACTTCCGTCAGGGAGGCACTGGAAAACGCCGACAACGATTCGATGAAGGTTATGGACCAGTTTAAAATGGACCTTTACGAAGACGAGGTATTTGTATTTACCCCGAAAGGGGATTTATTCAAACTTGCCAAAGGAGCTACTGTACTCGATTTTGCATTTCATATTCACAGTAAGCTGGGATGCAAATGCATCGGTGCCAAAGTGAACGGCAAAAATGTACAGTTGAAACAGAAGCTTAACAGCGGCGACCAGGTGGAAATCATGACATCGAACACCCAGACACCAAAACAGGACTGGCTGAACATCGTGACGACCTCTAAAGCACGCACCAAGATACGGCAGGCACTCAAAGAAATGGTGGCACGCCAGCACGCTTTCGCTAAAGAGACGTTGGAACGAAAGTTCAAGAACCGCAAACTGGAATATGATGAAGCGACAATGATGCGCCTTATCAAGCGTCTGGGATTCAAAAATGTGACGGAGTTTTATCAGAAAATAGCGGACGGAGCGCTGGATGTCAACGAGACGCTGGATAAATATGTCGAACAGCAGAAACGGGACAACGACACGCATGATGAAATTATTTACCGTAGCGCCGAGGGTTACAATTTGCAGGCCGCACAGGAGGAATCAACATCCAAAGAGGATGTGCTTGTGATCGACCAGAACCTGAAAGGACTGGAATTTAAACTGGCAAAATGTTGTAATCCTATTTACGGAGATGATGTGTTCGGATTCGTGACAGTGAGCGGAGGTATCAAGATTCACCGGGCAGACTGTCCGAATGCTACGCAAATGCGCGAGCGTTTCGGCTACCGGATTGTGAAAGCACGTTGGGCGGGTAAGTCGGTAGGTACGCAATATCCTATTACGCTGCGTGTTGTAGGGCATGATGATATCGGTATTGTAACAAATATCACTTCTATCATTTCCAAAGAGAATGGTATCACGCTGCGTTCTATCGGGATTGATTCCAACGACGGGTTGTTCTCCGGAACGTTGACTGTCATGGTAGGTGACACCGGACATCTGGAAGCTCTTATCAAGAAGCTACGGACGGTAAAGGGAGTAAAACAAGTAAGCCGGAATTAAGAACCGAATCTATATAAAAATAGTGACGCTATCCGCAAGTAATAGCGTCACTATTTTTATATCATAGCGTCATAATGCCGTAGGGATAATGACGCCTTATCTCACTTTCTTTTTGATATAATATGGATACGTTATCAGCACAAAGAACAATAAGGCGACCGAAGCAACGATTTGTCCTATGTAAAACATTTGATCGGTATCCGTATCCATATAGCACGCAACAGCAATTCCAAGTGTAATGCCGACTTCACCAGCCAGCAGATGAGTTGTATTGGCTGTACCCCGTTGACAATGGTGAGACAGTTTTACGAACATCACCAGAAATTCCGGCATTATCAGTCCTAATCCCAATCCCAGCAGAACGGAAGAAATACCGCTAGAATAACCTGCTTTCAACAGGCAGATTGCCAGTATCTCCAATCCGAGTCCCATAATCACCAACCTCAGCGTTTTCTCTTTCAGGATAAACAAGCGAGCGATAACCAGGGAAGCCAGATAGCCCATTCCCACTCCGGCGAAAAAGGGCATAGATACACCCGTATCTCCCAGTACGATATCGTTGAGGGAAGGATGTACAAGCGGAATCAGTAACCCCGGTATAAACGTTATCAGGATCAGGTTTATGGCAGGAACCCACCCGCGAAGCAGCAGAAAGCGGTCGAATGAATACAGCTTAGTGACAAACGGTGCACGAAAGGGAACATAAACACCGGCTACTGTCAGAATCCCCAAAGCACCAGTGGTAACGGATACCGTTAGCAAAGTCTTAAATGCATAGTGTTGGTCGAACCAGACGCCGAGGATAATTCCGAGAATCATTCCCAGTCGTGCTATCCATGAAAAGCTGACGTTTCCGGCACTACGAAGCGTAGAGTTCGTAATGTCAATGGCTAGCGTAATTCCTGCGGTAGTAGCGATACCGAATGCCAGTCCCTGCACGGTGCTCAGCAGGATAAGTTCCGTAATGTTCGTCACAAAAGCATAACCTACCGTTGCCGCTACCATAAGGGCAAAAGAAAACAGGCATACATTCTTACGTTTGTATGCATCTACCAGATAGGCATGGAAAGGACCGATAAGGAACATTCCCAGCGTGAAAAAGAGAAAGATAACCCCTGTCTCCGTCACCGGCAATCCGAGACGTTCCGACATTTCAATGGGAAGCACCGGAAACAACACGTACAAGGATATAAACAACAGCAAATTAGCTACACATATCCGCATAAAATGTACTGTCCACAATTTAACTGCCATATATTATCTTAATATTGTTCCTTCTCGTTGGGGAAGTAGCAATTCTTCACGTCGGATACGTAACGACTGATCGCGTCGGTCATTACCGTGTATAAATCGGCATAACGGCGAAGGAAACGCGGACGGAATCCGTTGTTCATCCCAAGCATATCCTGAATAACCAATACCTGACCGTCTACATGACCACCGGCACCAATACCGATAATAGGGATTGTCAATTCGGCAGCTACACGTTCGGCAAGAGTAGCGGGAATCTTTTCGAGAACAATGGCGAAGCAACCCGCTTCTTCAAGCAGATGAGCGTCACGAATCAGTTTGTCCGCTTCAGCATCGTCCTTGGCACGCACAGTATAGGTTCCGTATTTATTGATTGACTGCGGCATTAGTCCCAAGTGTCCCATGACCGGAATGCCTGCACTGATAATACGTTTCACCGTATCGATGATTTCTTCTCCACCTTCCAGTTTCAATGCGTCTGCATGGCTTTCTTTCATAATACGGATAGCAGAAGCAAGGCCTTCCATTTCATTTCCCTGATAGGAACCGAAAGGCATATCGACTACCACCATAGCACGTTTTACTCCGCGAACCACGGATTTAGCATGATAAATCATCTGGTCGAGAGTGATAGGCAATGTAGTCACATTACCCGCCATTACATTAGAAGCAGAGTCGCCTACAAGGATTACATCCATTCCCGCACCGTCTACAATTTGTGCCATAGTGTAATCATACGCAGTAAGCATAGATATTTTTTCGCCTCTCTGTTTCATTTCAACCAGGCGATGAGTAGTCACTTTTCTTGTATCATCTGATATATAACCAGCCATGTCTCTTAAATTTTAAATTAAAAACTAAAGTACCATAATAGCGTCGGACGCTATCAAAAATTGCGGCAAAGTTATAACATTTAATTCATAACTGGGAAAGAAAAACAAGAAATCCTTTCAATCGTTCTCTAAAATTGCCTTGCAACGATTAAAAGGATAAACTGAAATATTGTAGGAAATAGCGTTAACGTTGCATCGTAAGCAATTTTTCGTAGGTCATTTCCGCAAAGTCATCTATTATATAGTGTGCTTTTCCGGTAATGGCCTTTCGTGTGTTAGTAGTGGCGAGACCGATAACGGTAGCACCGGATGTCATTCCGGCTTGCAACCCGTGGAAAGAGTCTTCAAATACGTAGGTGTTTTCGGGAGTCGCACTGAATACTTCCATACCCAACAGGAAACAATCGGGAGCAGGCTTGGAATGGGCGAACATCTCGCCGGTCAGGATTCGGTCTACCATTCCTTCAAATTCGGGGTGAGCGTTATAAACATTCTGCATCTTATCTTCATTGGAACTGGTCACCACCGCTATCTTTGCACCATGACGGCGAAGGTCAGCGATAAAAGCTTCCACACCGGGAATATATTCGTAGGACATCGCTTTCTCAAAGAGATTGAGGCGGGCGGTTATTTCTTCCTGAGCTTCCGATTTGTCCGAGAAATATTTCTCATAGATTTGTGTCAATGTTTGCCCTTTAATACAGCGGCCGAAGTCTTCTTCCCCCAGGTACTTATGCCCTTGCTCGTCCCAAAAGACAGTATACTGGGTTTCGGTGTCCATAATCACACCGTCAAAATCGAATAATACTGCAATTATTTTTGTTGTATCCATAGCTAAACTTTCTTTTTACCTTAAACGTTAAACCTTGTGTATTGACTTGTGCAAAGTTCCGAATAATCATCGAATCAGGCAAATTATTCGTACCTTTGCACTACTTAAAAAAACGTAACTTTCGTTTTTCATCCAACATTAAAGATTCAGGCGCATGAGTAAAAACGACCCGCATATATTAGGAAAAGAGAGTATCGGCAAACTGCTGTTGCAGTATTCTATCCCTGCCATTATCGGGATGACAATTACTTCTATCTACAATATTATTGACAGCATATTCATCGGGCACGGTGTAGGCGCCATGGCTATCGCCGGACTGGCGGTGAGTTTCCCTCTGATGAATCTGGTGGTTGCCTTCTGTACACTTGTTTCTGCCGGAGGTTCCACGCTCGCATCTATCCGGCTAGGGCAGAAAGATATGAAAGGGGCTACGGAAATCCTGTCGCACACGTTAATGCTTTGTATCACCAATTCTTTCTTTTTCGGAATATTGTCTTTTATCTTCCTCGATGATATACTGGTCTTTTTCGGTGCCAGCGCAGATACGCTTCCTTATGCCCGCAGCTTTATGCAGGTTATTTTATTGGGAACACCGATCACGTATACGATGATCGGGCTGAATAACGTGATGCGTGCCACCGGATATCCGAAGAAGGCTATGATTACTTCCATGGCAACGGTGCTCTCCAACATCATCCTCGCTCCTATCTTTATCTTTCACTTTGAATGGGGAATGCGAGGAGCTGCCACGGCAACAGTCATTTCACAGTTGATCGGTATGGTGTGGGTAGTGAGCCATTTCTTCAAGCAGGACAGTACGGTACATTTTGAAGGGAAGGTATGGAAGATGAAGCGTAGAATCGTCGGCAATATCTTCGCTATCGGCATGTCGCCGTTCCTGATGAATGTATGTGCTTGTGTCATAGTAATCATTATCAATAACAGTCTACAAAATCATGGAGGCGATATGGCTATCGGGGCATATGGTATTATTAACCGGTTGCTAACGCTTTATGTAATGATTGTGCTCGGATTAACTATGGGAATGCAGCCTATTGTAGGCTACAACTTCGGAGCACAGAAGATAGACCGGGTGAAACAGACGTTGAAACTGGGAATTGTTTCGGGGGTGGTTATCACCAGTAGCGGATTCTTTATCTGTGAACTTTTTCCCCATGCAGTATCGGCCATTTTCACAGACAGCGATCATTTGATCGATCTTGCCGTCGACGGGCTTCGCATCACGGTGATTATGTTCCCATTCGTAGGAGCACAAATTGTTATCGGTAACTTCTTCCAAAGCATCGGCAAGGCTAAAATAAGTATTTTCCTGTCGTTGACACGGCAGTTGCTTTATTTGTTACCTTGTTTGTTACTTTTCCCTAACTGGTGGGGATTGAAGGGGATCTGGATTAGTATGCCGGTGTCGGATGCGTTGGCATTTATCACGGCGGTAGTCAGTTTAATAATCTATATCAAGAAGGTTTCCAAACAACATCTGATAGCAGAATAAGGTAGTATCTACCCTATTCTGCCTATTATTTCTATTCGGTTTTGATACTCTTTACCGGATTTTCATTGGCAATATACCATGCTTTGAGTACCACACAAAGTATAATCAGCAATTGAACAAATAAGGCTGTACCTATAAAAAGTAACGGATTCAAATCAATCTGTTCTGCAAACTGGTCGAGCCATGCCCGTCCTGCAAAATAAGACACAGCCGTACCTATCAGGATAGAAATGGCGGAAACGCAAAGAATATCGCGTGTCAGTAACCTCAAGATGTGTGAGGCTTCAGCTCCGTTCACCTTCCGGATAGCTATCTCTTTGCTCCGGCGTTGAGTTTCATCGTTCACATAGCCAATCAGTCCCATGATGACAATCAGCAGAATGAAAGCAGAAGTAATCCAGACGGAATTGCGGAAACGATACACATCTTTATATACACCTTTTATTATATCATCAACCAAGACAAAGCGTAAAGCGACATTCGGGAATGTATTTTCCATAAACTTATTCAGACGTTTCAGATTTTCACTATAAGGTTCTTTCAGGCGAACATTGAATGCATGATTCGCATGATACTTCTCATCTCCGATCAGCGCAATGGGAGACTGGGGTGAATAAAAGCTAGTGTTGCGGATATCCCGGAAAACACCTACAATCGTTCCCGGAACGTCATTCAACCGCTTCCCCACTGCACCGTCGGTCCACTTCATCAGGCGCACCACTTCTTCATTTACCAGCAGATCGTCCTGCTTTTTCAAATCAGTTCCTTCTATTATTTTGATGCCCATTACTTCAGGATAATTATAATGGCAATAGTTGAAATTGAGTGTAGTAATCCGTTTACCCTCGTTATTCATCAGCCCTCGTGTCCAATACTCGCCAAGCACACTATTCGCTGCAACCGTTACTCCTTCTACCATCGGTTGGCGGCGCAATTCATCCTTTATATGCGCTACCGTCTCTCCGGGAAGCCAACTTTCGGCTTGAGTCAAACCAGGCACAACGATCCCCATATCTCGGTTCATAAGATGACTGTACTGTAATAAAGTGACCAATAGTAACCCCAAAACGAAAGATACTCCTGTAAATTGCACAAATAGCAGAGAGCGTTTCCAACCTTTCTTTCCGTCGGTATACCGACGGAACACTTGCGTGACGGGAATACGTGAAAATAGTCGTCCCGGCATGCCGCCCGCCACGATGAAAAGTACAAGGATAGTGAGTAACGGCACCCATAATGTTTCCCATGTAAAAAGCGAGGAAAGCCGGACAGAAAGTAAATCTTCAATCAAACCACGTGTATTGAAAATCAGTAAGAAGCTAAGTAATACGGAGATAATGACAAGGACTCCTGTCTCTACCAGAAACATATTGAAGATATTGGTCGAACTAGCTCCATTACATTTATGTACACCTACTCCTTTCGCACGGCGGCTCAAAGTGGCAATGGATATCAACATATAATTCATGATTGCTACAAAGAAAACAGCAAAGCCGAGGAATCCGTAAATAGCCAGCCGTTTCTGTACTTCAGGAGAGGACAAATGACGCTTCACCAGTGGGATAGCACTAAATTCAACTTTCCAGCCGTCCAAATCCAAAGACGTATATTTTTTAATCACTCGCTGAATATTACTGTTCACCTTATCAATATCCGAAGCATCGCGTAAACGGAGAAAAGCATAAAAGACATCATTTCCTCTCCAACCTGCTCCTCCCTGATAACCACCGTTCCGATGAACAGACACAACAAAGTCGTGAACGAGCATCGTATTTTCCGGTACGTCCTTATATATGCCACGAATGGTAAAGTCATGTCGTTTATCTGCCGAAAGCACCTTTCCTATAGGATTTTCATCCCCAAATATTCTACGGGCAAAGCTTTGAGATACAAAAACGCTTCCGGGCATAATCATATCTTTGGGGGTTCCTTTCAGTACCGGTATGCCGAAGGTCTGAAAGAAACAAGTGTCTCCGTAGATGTAATTTATATCAGATAGCAGTTTATCTTCATAATAAATACTAAAACCTGTTTGAGGAAGTACACAACTGGCTGTTTCTATTTCATCGGGCATATCTTGCGCCAAAGTAGCTGCCACCACATCAAAGACGGTATAATCATAGCTATTTTCTCCATCATCCCCTCTTGTCTCTCCTGTACTGGCATTTGTCATCTGACACCGCACAAGAGCCAGACGTTCCGCTTCCGGATAGCATTGTTCATAGCTCAGTTCAAAGGCTATTTGTGAGAAAAGCAGCACACCAATGGTAAGACCTAAAGAGAGGGATATTACTCTTATGATATTCGACCCGCATTCGCGTAACAATGTGCATAAAGTATAGTAGATTTGTCTCATTGTCGATTTTTCATTTAGGCTGTTACACTCGCTACAATACTTCCATCGAACAAATGTACAGTGCGATGAGCAAAACTCGCATCATGCTGTGAGTGAGTCACCATAATAATTGTAGTTCCTTCCTTATTCAGTTCTGTCAGCAGGTTCATTACTTCGGCACCATTCTTTGAATCAAGGTTACCCGTAGGCTCATCGGCAAGAATTAGTTTAGGATTGGTGACAACCGCACGGGCGATTGCCACACGTTGTTGCTGCCCGCCGGAGAGTTGTTGCGGGAAGTGTTTGGCACGGTGGCTGATGTTCATCCGTTTCAGAATATCTTCTACCATTCGGCGACGTTCGGAAGATTTTAGTCCCAGATAAGTAAGCGGAAGTTCCACGTTTTCATAAACATTCAATTCGTCTATCAGATTGAAACTCTGAAATACAAAACCTAACTTACCCTTACGCATATGAGTACGTTCTTTCTCTTTCAGCCCGGCAACTTCCTGCCCCATTAACTGATAGGAGCCTTCGGTAGGATTATCCAAAAGTCCGAGGATATTCAACAAAGTGGATTTACCACAGCCCGAGGGTCCCATAATAGCTACGAACTCTCCTTCTTTTACTTCTAGATTTACATGATTCAATGCAACCGTCTCCACTTCGGAAGTACGGAATACTTTACTGATGTTTTCGATTTGTATCATTTTTCTCAATTATATTTTAAATTCATTATATTTCAATTATTCATTCGCTATGCTGTTCACCGGATTCTCATTAGCAACTTCCCATGCTTTAAGTATTACACAAACTAGTATCACAACTAATACAAACGCTATGACTCCGGCAAATAACCAAATACTCAGATTGACGGATTCACTAAATTGTTCCAACCATTTCATACCTATCCAATAGGCCAGTCCTGCACCGATAAGCACCGCCGGAAGGGCTGTCCACAATACGTTTGCGGAAAACAATTTCAATATGCCACAAGTATCCGCACCATTCACTTTTCGGATAGCAATCTCTTTCCTGCAAAAACGAATCTCGTCACCGACATATCCCAACAATCCCATTAAGGCTATAAAGAAAATAGAGATTGACGCCAAAAGTACTGCATTCCGAAAACGTGTAATATCCGTATATTGCTCATCCAGCTTTTGAGTCAGCGAATAAAAGACAACGTCTTCTGTTGGAAAAGTTTCCGCCATTAATGCATTCAGTTTCTTCAGGTTCTCATCAAAAGGCTCTTTCAATCGTACGTAATGAAGCCCCGGGTTAGAATCACTACCGCTTCCCAACAGTAATACCGGATACTGAGGATGATATACACTTTGAACAGAGAAATTCTTCATTACGCCAACGATTGTAACTTCCTTTCCCCATATAGACAACTGTTTCCCTATCGGCTCATCCGTCCATCCGGCCCGACGTACAAACTCTTCATTCACTAAGGCCTCTTTTGGAGATGTTACATTTTTGCCATGTAATATCTGTATTTTCATCATAGGCACAAAATCATCTCCGATCCACTCAAACCGGCCTTTGATAGTCCGTCCTTCCCCCACATTGAACACCTCTCCCGACCAACTTCTCCAGATGGCCTGCTGACCTACCCCATGTTCCTCAACCATAGGCAAATTCATAAAAAAACTCTTGGCATTTTGCCGGTTACTGCCCAGCTTCTTCCAACCCATTACCACGCGTTCGGGATTATATCCCAAATCTTTGTTCATCGCCATGTGATATTGGCAGAATACAACCATAAGAAAACCTAAAATAAAAGTCATACCGGCAAATTGGATAAACAACAACGGACGTTTCCAAGATGTCTTACGTTCTGCATAACGTCGAAAAACTTGCGTTACAGGAATTGATGCGAATATGCTTGCCGGTATGGCGCCCGCCAAGATAAAAACAACCAAAAGTACGGTCAACGGTACCCAAAGTGTCTGCCACGTAAAAAGTGAACTTAAACGTATACCGGCAATTTCTTCCACAAACTCCCGAAACTGAAAAATGAGCAACATCGTCAGCAATACTGAAATGAAAAGAACAAGAGCTGTCTCTGTCAGAAACATTCTAAAAATACTGTTATCTGTTGCACCACAACATTTGTGTACTCCGATAGACTTTGCCCTCCTGGCTAAAGATGAAACGGCAATGAGCACATAATCAAAAGCTACAATCAACAAGATTGCAATACCCAGCACGGACATCATTAATATCATAAGCCGTACTGTCGGATCTGCCGTATGATATTCTAATAAAGGACGGAAAGAAAAACGATGAGATTTCTTTTTATTCGAGGAGTCAGCCATGTATTTCTTAAGCATATCAGGTATTCGTGCTTCCACCGCCTTTATATCTTTAGCAGGATCGCGAAAGCGAATAATCGACATATAACTGATATCATATCCCCAGCCCCCACGAGCCAGATTCCACAACTTGCTCATCGGTACCACTACATCAAAATGTATATCTGCGTTTTCACCCATATCTTCAAAGACACCACGTATGCTCATCGGCTCTTCGCGGTCAACGGATAAAGTCTTGCCTATAACACTTTCCAAACTGTTCCCTTCTCTTATTTTTTCCGCCAACGAACGGGATATGAATAAAACATCAGGACGGGTTAGTTCTTCTGCCTTACCGATTAACAGTTTTAAACCCAATGTGGAAAACAAATGTTCGTCAGCATATATCGTAGACTCCGTTAGGCGAACATTTCCATTATAAAAAACATTTGTTCCCATGTCCCTCAATATGGTGGCATCCTCCACTTCTTTCGGGAAGTTCTCACGCATAGCCGCTGAAAAAGGACCATAAGTAAAAGGTCCATCCATATATGTGACATATAACTGCTCCGACTGAGGACAAAAATTATAGTAACTCAACTGAAAAGCAACACAGGAAAACAATAAGATACCAACAAATATCCCCAATGTCATTGAGATAATCTTGATAATATTCACGCCTCGTTCATGGAGCAACGTTTGAATCGTATAATAAAAGTGTCTCATCATTAATTTATTTTGTTATATCTTCAATTTGAAAAACAGAAAGTATGCCAAAGTCATCTTTTCACTCATTATCAACCAGTTATACCATTCAACATCAGATAGTTTTTGTCTAATAATTAGACAGTGATGTCTAATTATTAGACAAAGATCAATAGTTCAGTTCTTTCTCATAAAGAATCGAAAGTAGATATTTCCGCCTCTTTATTGTTCTTTTTTTCCTATTTATCATAAGTAATCATCGTTATCTCATTTGAAAACTCTATCTTCGCATCAAGTTTTCAATAACTAAATATTTTATTTATGTTAAACAAGAATTTATTCACTCTTCTGTCCTGTCTGCTTCTGACCGGGTGTGGTATGATCGACTATCATCCCTATGATGTGCGTATCAGTGGAGAGACAGATGTAAACGCTCATAACATTGAACAAATAGAAGCTGACTGTAAAGGTAAAAAGACAATCCGCTTTGTCACTATGGGCGACTCACAACGGTGGTACGATGAAACGGAGGATTTCGTAAAAGCAATCAATAAGAGAAATGATATCGACTTCGTTATTCATGGCGGAGATATGAGTGACTTCGGAGTTACTAAAGAATTTCTTTGGCAACGGGATATTATGAACGGATTGAGTGTTCCCTATGTAACCCTCATAGGAAACCATGATTGTCTGGGTACGGGGGCAGAAACGTACAAAGCGATATTCGGTCCTACCAACTTCTCCTTTATTGCCGGTGATGTGAAATTCGTTTGTCTCAATACGAATGCATTGGAATATGATTACTCAGAACCTGTACCGGATTTCACCTTTATGGAAAATGAACTGACAAACAGGACAGATGAATTTAACAAAACAGTCATAAGTATGCATGCACGACCGTATACAGACGTATTCAATGACAATGTAGTAAAAATGTTCCAGCATTATGTCAAACAATATCCCGGAATTCAGTTTTGCACTGCCGCCCATACTCATCACTATCGGGATGATGTGATTTTTGATGACGGCATACACTATGTTACCAGTGACAGCATGGACAAGCGTACTTACCTGGTATTTACCATAACCCCGGAGAAATATGAATATGAACTGGTTAAATATTAAATACATCGGACGGGCAGGACTGATAATTATCCTGTTATTCTTTACCTGTCCAAGTTCAGCTACTTGTAAAACAGATACAGTTATCAATACATATAAGCGCGATTCATTATATTTTGCAGTAAAAGCTGACTCAATTATCGCCTTTCATACAGGAGACTCTTTGTTTACTATCATCAAGGCAGACACTGTGCTACCCGTTATACCCAAAGCTGTAAAGAGAACCGGTTATGACAATCGGGTACATCGCTTCCGCAAAAACTGGGAACGGATTATCCCGACTCATGCTAAAATCCAATATGCCGGAAACATGGGATTGCTCTCCTTCGGTACAGGGTGGGATTACGGAAAACGGAATCAATGGGAAACAGATATATTGCTCGGATTCATCCCGAAATATTCGTCGAAAAAGACAAAAGTGACAATGACACTGAAACAGAACTATATGCCCTGGAGTATTAATATAGGAAAAGGATTCTCGACGGAACCTCTTGCCTGCGGACTCTACCTGAACACTGTCTTCGGAGATCAGTTCTGGGTAAACGAACCGGACCGTTATCCTAAAGGGTATTATGGATTTTCGAGCAAAGTACGTATTCATATTTATATGGGACAACGACTGACTTATGACATTGACCCGCAACGCAGATTTTTAGCTAAGTCGGTTACTTTTTTCTATGAAATAAGTACTTGTGACCTTTATCTGGTTAGTGCCGTACAAAACAGTTATCTCCGCCCCCGTGATTATTTGAGCTTATCTTTCGGATTAAAGTTCCAATGGCTATAAAATATTTTTCGTAGATTTGGAAAATTTTTCAAACCTCCTAAAACAAAGGAGGTTTGAAAGAAAGGCTAAAATCGAGGTAACGCAGTCAAACCATTTTGATTCTTGACTGCCAAATCTGTAGTATCACAATAAAAAAAGAAAGGACGTAAAATGAAGACTAAAGCGATTTTTCTTGATGTGGACGGAACTCTAATCAGTTTCAAAACACATAAAATACCACAAACAACGATTGATGCCCTAAATCAGGTACATAACAATGGCATTAAGATTATTATATCAACAGGCAGAGTGGCGACAGACCTTGGCGAACTGGACGCCATCCCGTATGATGCGGTCGTCTCACTGAACGGTTCCCATTGCCTGCTCCGTGACGGCACTGAAATCACTTCCCGCCAAATCAGTCATGAAGATTTCAGAATAGTCCGTAATCTTGCAGAAAAATATAGTTTCCCTTTGGCATTGGAAGTAGATAAAGGAATACTTGTCAATTATGTAAATGATACCGTTATAGCACTTTCCGAACTTACCAATCATCCGATTCCTCTGGTTGTGGACATAGACAAGGAATTTAATGCGTGTAAGTGTCGCCAACTTTGCATTTATTGTGGTGAAGATGTAGAGAAGGAAATTATGACGCAACTTCCCAACTTGACTGTTTCCCGTTGGAATCCGTATTTCGCAGATGTGAATGTTGCCGATACGAACAAGGCTTCAGGAATGGCTGATATAGCAGATTATTTAGGTTTTTCTTTGGATGAAAGCATGGCATTCGGAGACGGTGGCAACGATATACCCATGCTCCGTGCGGCAGGAACCGGTATTGCGATGGGCGGCGCATCGGATTTGATCAAGAACTATGCCGACTATGTTACAGACGATGTGGACGAGGACGGCATTTATAATGCCCTAGCTCATTTTGGGATAATTTAGGTCAAATGCCCACACCGTAAATGGTATGGGCTATAGTAGCTCCGCTACATGCTTCTTTCAGATGATTTTCTGTGTCGGACAGGCCACTTCCTTCATGGGTATAAAAAGGAATTACTATTTGTCCCTTCTCATTCGGCTTTTCCAGAGATTTTTTCGTAAGTTTGTACCTGATAAACTTAATCGAATATGAGCAAATCGGGAACAATCATCATTGTAGACGACAACAAAGGAGTACTGACTGCCGTAGAGATCTTGCTGAAAAGTTATTTTTCAAAGGTCGTCACACTTTCTTCACCTGTCACCCTCATCACTGTGATGCAGGAAGAAATGCCGGAAGTGATATTGTTGGATATGAACTTCACTTCGGGAATCAATACCGGTAATGAAGGTTTGTTCTGGTTGCACGAGATAAAGAAAGTACGTCCGGAACTTCCCATCGTACTCTTTACTGCATACGCCGACATTGAACTCGCTATCCGGGGAATCAAGGAAGGAGCGACGGATTTCATCGTGAAACCCTGGAACAACCAAAAACTGGTAGAGACTTTACAAACCGCCGCACAGTCTGTGAGAAACGAAAAAAAAGGAGGAGCAAGAAAGGAATCCGCCGGTGTCCAGCCGATATATTGGGGAGAAAGTAAAGCCATGCAACAACTCCGAATGTTGATTGAAAAGGTTGCCGTTACAGATGCCAACATCCTGATTACAGGTGAAAACGGAACAGGGAAAGAAATTCTGGCACGAGAAATCCATGCGCTTTCCAATCGACGACAAAAGGAAATGATTGCCGTAGATATGGGAGCTATCACTGAGTCACTATTCGAAAGTGAACTTTTCGGCCATGTGAAAGGTTCTTTCACAGATGCGCATACCGACCGGACAGGTAAGTTCGAAGCCGCAGATAAAAGTACGTTATTCCTTGACGAGATAGGAAACTTGCCCTATCATCTGCAAGCCAAACTGCTGACTGCCATTCAACGAAGAAGCATCGTGCGAGTGGGAAGCAATAGCCCGATGCCGATCGACATCCGCCTGATTTGTGCCACCAACCGTAATTTGCAAGAAATGGTAGATAACGGAGAATTCCGGGAAGATTTGCTCTATCGTATCAATACGATCCATATAGAGATACCTTCGCTCCGGGAACGGAAAGAAGATATTATTCCTCTTGCCGAAAGGTTCATGATCCGCTTCTGCAAGCAATACGACAAAGAGCCGATGAAATTCAGTTCTGCGGCAAAAGAAAAACTGTCAATACATCCTTGGTACGGAAATATCCGTGAGCTGGAGCACGTTATTGAGAAAGTTGTCATCATTAACGATGAGCCGCTGATTCCTGCTGAGATCCTTCAATTATCTTCCCGGAAAATAGAATCTCCGGAAAGAAACATTTCCACTTTAGAAGATATGGAGAAACAAATGATACGGAAAGCATTGGAGGCTTGTGCCGGAAATTTGTCGGCAGTAGCCACCCAGTTAGGAATTACCCGGCAGACACTTTATAACAAGATGAAAAAATTCGGATTATGAACCGGTATCTTCAATATATAACACGGCAGTACTGGTTCAGAGTCGTATTGACAGTACTCGTTTGTACAGTCACCGTCCGTTTCGGTATCCTTCAATCTTATACATGGTTTGGAGTCTGTATTTGCCTTTTAATCCTATGCATATTATGGCAAATCCGACTTTACCGTACCCACGTCAAACAGGTACTTTTTATGATTGATGCATTGGAAAATAATGATAATTCCTTTCACTTCCCTGAGGAATACGGTACTCCGGAAAGCAGGCAGATCAATCAGGCACTCAACCGGGTGGGACACATTTTATACAATGTAAAAGCAGAAACAGCCCAACAAGAGAAGTATTACGAATTGATACTCGACTTCGTGAGTACGGGATTATTAGTGCTCAATGACAATGGAGCTGTATATCAGAAGAATAAAGAAGCACTCCGGCTTCTGGGACTCAACATATTCACACATATCCGCCAGTTAAGTAAAGTAGACGCTACACTCATGGAAAAAATGGAAAACTGCCGCCCGGGGGATAAACTACAAGTCATGTTTCATAACGAACGGGGAACAGTCAATCTATCCATACGTGTTTCGGAAATTAATGTTCATAAAGAGCATTTGCGTATTCTGGCTCTGAATGATATCAACATCGAACTGGATGAAAAAGAGATCGATTCATGGATTCGGTTAACTCGTGTACTCACCCATGAAATTATGAACTCCGTCACTCCTATCACCTCGTTAAGTGATACACTTTTGTCCATGGTGAAAGATAAAGACGAAGAAATCAGCCATGGCTTGCAGACTATCAGTACCACCGGCAAAGGCTTGCTTTCTTTTGTCGAATCTTACCGAAAATTCACACGTATCCCGACTCCGGAGCCTTCTTTGTTTTATTTGAAAGCATTCATCGAACGAATGGTCGAACTGACCCGGCACCAGAATCCGTGTAATCATATTACTTTCCATACAGAGGTTATTCCCGCCGACCTGATCCTCCATGCAGACGAGAATCTCATTTCACAAGTCGTTATCAATCTTCTGAAAAACGCAGTGCAGGCAATCGGCAATCAGCCCGGCGGACGCATTGCGATACAGGCTCATTGCAACGACGCGGAAGAAGTACTGATTGAGATAAAAAACAATGGCCCTGCTATCCCTCCTGAAATTGCGGAACATATATTCATCCCTTTCTTTACGACCAAAGAAAGAGGAAGCGGAATCGGACTAAGCATCTCCCGCCAGATTATGAGGCTTTCGGGTGGTAGCCTAACATTGATTCCGGATGATAAAGAGACTAAGTTCATATTAAAATTCAAATAACAGAGTAGCCTATGATACCCGTACTTATCAATAATCCGTTATTCCGGGGGATAACTCCGGAAAAACTATCCGCCAATCTGGAAGAAATAAGTTTCCACACCCGTTCTTATAAGAAAGGGGAAATTCTGGCACGGCAGGGGGATGTATGCAACCGCCTCGTCATTCTGACCAAAGGCAGTGTTCGCGGAGAAATGATAGACTATTCCGGAAGATTAATAAAGGTAGAAGATATTGCCGCCCCCAGAGCGATTGCCCCGCTTTTTCTGTTTGGCGAAGAAAATCGTTATCCGGTGGAGGTGACAGCCAACGAGCCGACAGAGGTTATAGAAATTCCTAAAACAAGTGTTCTGGAATTGTTCCGCAAGAACGAGCAGTTTCTCGAAAATTATATGAACCTTTCTGCCAACTACGCACGGACTTTATCCGACAAGCTCTTTTTCATGTCTTTCAAGACTATCAGGCAGAAGATTGCGTCTTATTTGCTTCGCCTATATAAGCAGCAACAACAGTTACATATCACCCTCGACCGGTCGCAACAGGAATTAAGTGATTATTTCGGAGTATCCCGTCCTTCGTTGGCACGCGAATTGGCACACATGCAGGAAGACGGATTACTCACTGCCGACCGGAAACAGATCACTATCCTTCAAAAAGAAGAGCTTGTCCGGCTTATCCAATAGAGTTTGCCGGTATCCACAAAAAAATATTCATTGTTGTAACATTAGTTACAGAACTGCCCGCAACCTTTGCTCTACATTTGCGTTCATTAATCAAGAAGACTAATTAAAACGTAAATGTTATGAGTATGTTCTGTTATCAATGTCAAGAAACCGCAATGGGTACAGGTTGTACCTTAAAAGGAGTATGCGGTAAAACATCCGAAGTGGCTAACCTGCAAGACCTGTTACTCTTTGTAATACGTGGAATTGCCGTGTACAACGAATACCTGCGTAAAGAAGGACATTCCTCCGAAGAAGCGGACAAATTTATCTATGATTCTCTCTTTATCACTATTACCAATGCCAACTTTGACAAAGCAGCCATTATTGGGAAAATAAAGGAAGGACTACGCTTGAAAAAAGAACTGGGCGGTAAGGTTTCTATCAAAAACGCTCCCGACGAATGTCTTTGGAACGGCAATGAAGATGAATTTGAAGAAAAGGCTAAAACAGTGGGGGTGCTTCGCACACCAGACGAAGACATCCGTTCGTTAAAAGAACTGGTGCACTACGGACTGAAAGGAATGGCAGCCTATGTAGAGCACGCACATAACCTGGGTTACCAGTCACCGGAAATCTTCGCCTTCATGCAACATGCATTAGCTGAACTGACCCGCAATGATATAACTATGGAAGAACTGGTTCAACTTACACTGGAGACAGGTCAACATGGGGTGTCTGCCATGGCACAACTGGATACTGCCAATACAAGCAGTTACGGCAATCCCGAAATTACCGAAGTCAATATCGGTGTACGCAACAATCCGGGTATCCTTATCAGCGGGCATGACCTGAAAGACCTCGAAGAACTACTGGAACAAACGGAAGGTACGGGAATAGACATCTATACTCACAGCGAAATGCTTCCGGCCCATTACTATCCCCAACTAAAGAAATACAAACATCTGGCAGGAAACTACGGGAATGCCTGGTGGAAACAAAAGGAGGAGTTTGAAAGTTTCAACGGGCCGATTCTGTTTACAAGCAACTGCATTGTTCCTCCACGTTCCAACGCCAGCTACAAGGATCGTATCTATGTCACCGGTGCTTGCGGACTGGAAGGAGCACATTATATCCCGGAACGTAAGGACGGAAAACCAAAAGATTTCTCTGCACTGATTGCCCACGCCAAGCAATGCCAGCCACCGGTAGCAATAGAAAACGGTACTCTTATCGGCGGGTTTGCCCATGCGCAAGTGACGGCTTTGGCAGACAAAGTAGTAGAAGCTGTAAAGAGCGGTGCGATTCGTAAGTTCTTTGTCATGGCAGGATGCGACGGACGTATAAAGAGTCGTGAATATTACACAGAGTTTGCCCGGAAACTTCCGAACGATACGGTTATCCTGACAGCCGGATGTGCAAAATACAGATACAACAAGTTGTCTTTAGGTGATATCAACGGTATTCCCCGTGTACTGGATGCAGGACAGTGTAACGACAGTTATTCACTAGCCGTCATTGCCCTGAAACTGAAAGAAATTTTCGGTTTGGATGATGTAAACAAGTTGCCTATTGTATATAACATTGCTTGGTATGAACAGAAAGCCGTTATCGTATTGCTGGCCTTATTAGCTTTGGGAGTGAAAAACATTCATCTGGGTCCTACCCTCCCCGCTTTCCTTTCTCCGAACGTAAAGAATGTGTTGATAGAACAATTCGGAATCGGTGGTATCAGTTCGGTAGATGAAGATATTATGAAATTTCTGTCATAACTAATAGAACCTGAATCTTACATAAAGGCGCGGACAATGCAATGTTTTTGTATCGTCCGCGCCTGAAATTTATAGTAGAATCAACTTATTCTTTCCGGTCAGTCATTTCTCGGCAAAATCAAATTAAGGAGTACGCCTACCAAAGCTGCCAGTCCGATACCGGATAAAGAAAATTCCCCCCAGGTAAAAACAGCTCCGCCGATACCGACAGTCAATGTTAAAGATACGATGATAATATTCCTTGTACGACTCAAGTCAATACAATTATTTACCAGATTGGCTATACCCGCACAGGCTATTGTACCGAAGAGTAAAAGCATAATTCCACCCAACACTGCACTCGGAATTGATTTCAACAATGCACTGATCTTACCTATAACAGAAAATAAGATAGCAGAAAACGCGGCAATCCGGATTACCTGCGGATTAGTGATCTTCGTCAGAGACATGGCACCCGTTACTTCGGAATAAGTAGTTACAGGAGGGCCGCCTACCAGTCCGGCAAAAAAACAAGCCAGACCGTCTCCCAATAAAGTACGATGCAGACCGGGGTCTTTCACAAAATCTTTTCCGGCAACAGTGTTGACCACATATACATCACCAATATGCTCTATCACCGGAGCAATCGCTACCGGAATCATAAACAGCACCGGTTCCCACGAAAACTTAGGGAAAACAAATTGAGGCAAACCAATCCATGCCGCATCTCTGACACCGGATAAATCCAAATCATAGAAAAACCATGCGGCCAGATAACCTACTATAATCCCACAAAAGATAGGTATCAGCTTTAAAAGTCCTTTCGCTTTCATCGAAACAATAACCGCAGTAACCAACGACAACAAGGCCAGCACCCAGTTTTCTTTTGCCATATTCACACCGGTTCCCGCCAGAGACAGTCCAATCAGAATAATGACCGGACCTATGACAACCGGAGGAAACAATTTCTCAATTACCCTTATCCCCTGCCACTTGACAAGCGCACTCATTACAAAATAAACAAGCGCAACCCCTACCATGCCCGATAAAGTGCCGGGTAATCCGTAAAGTTCCGTCGCTTTTATGATAGGAGCAATAAAAGCAAAACTACTTCCCAAGAAAATAGGAACCTTCCCACGAGTGACAGCGTGAAAGATAAGAGTACCGATCCCGGCGGTAAATAAAGCAGTGGAAGGGTCGAGCCCGACCAATAACGGTACAAGAACCGTAGCTCCAAAGGCTACAAACAGGAATTGTACTCCCACTATCCCTTTCCTTAAAGGAGTAAGATTATTTGAATCCATAAGTATGATGTAGATTAATTGAGTGCAAAATTAATCTTTTTAGACAATTTAACTACCTTTTTTCACAAAAAGACATCCAAAAAGCCCTTTAATTTGTTGTTAATAATGTGTAACTTCGCACGGTGAGAACGAATACGACAATTTTATAACTTAATAATATATTGCCTATGATATTTACAGCAGAAAACACCTTACTTATTGGTTCTATCTTACTTTTCGTCAGCATTGTTGTTGGAAAAACCGGATACCGCTTCGGAGTGCCCACTTTATTACTATTCCTTGTAGTAGGAATGCTATTCGGAAGTGACGGGCTCGGACTCCAGTTCCATGACGCCAAAGATGCACAATTCATTGGTATGGTTGCATTAAGCATCATCTTGTTTTCGGGAGGTATGGATACGAAGTTCAAAGAAATCAAACCCATTTTAGGACCAGGTATCGTGCTTTCTACCGTCGGAGTTTTACTCACTGCCCTTTTCACCGGATTGTTTATCTGGTGGCTATCCGGCATGAGTTGGACAAATATTTATCTGCCTATCACGACTTCATTGTTATTGGCAGCTACTATGTCGTCTACCGACTCGGCCTCCGTATTCGCTATCCTGCGTTCGCAGAAAATGAATCTGAAACATAACCTCCGTCCCATGTTGGAATTGGAAAGTGGTAGTAATGACCCTATGGCGTATATGCTGACCATTGTGCTGATACAGTTTATCCAATCGGCAGGTATGGGAGTCGGTGCTATTGTCGGTTCATTTGTCATTCAGTTTATGGTAGGTGCAGGTGCCGGATATGTACTCGGAAAGCTGGCTATCCGTATGCTGAACAAACTCAATATTGACAACCAGGCATTGTATCCGATATTATTGCTGGCTTTTGTATTCTTCACCTTTTCTATCACCGACTTGCTGAAAGGTAACGGTTACCTTGCCGTATACATCGCAGGTATCATGGTAGGAAACAATAAAATCATGCACCGCAAGGACATCTACACATTTATGGACGGATTGACCTGGCTGTTCCAAATCATCATGTTCCTTTGCCTCGGACTTCTCGTCAATCCGCACGAAATGCTGGAAGTAGCAGTAGTAGCCTTGTTGATCGGTGTCTTTATGATTCTCATCGGGCGTCCGTTAAGCGTGTTCCTCTGCCTGCTCCCTTTCCGGAAGATTACCATGAAATCACGGTTGTTCGTATCATGGGTAGGACTACGCGGTGCCGTACCTATCATCTTTGCCACCTATCCGGTAGTTGCAGGCGTGGAAGGTTCGAATATCATCTTTAATATCGTATTCTTCATTACCATTGTCTCGTTGGTTGTGCAGGGAACAACGATTTCTTTCGTTGCCCGCATGCTGAACCTCTCCAAACCACTGGAGAAAACAGGGAATGACTTTGGAGTGGAGCTCCCGGAAGAAATAGACTCCGACCTTAGCGACATGACCATTACCACGGAAATGCTGGAAGAAGCAGATACCTTGAAGGATATGAATCTTCCCAAAGGAACATTGGTTATGATAGTGAAACGCGGAGATGAGTTTTTAATTCCTAACGGAACACTGAAACTTCATGTAGGAGACAAGTTGCTCCTTATCTCCGAAAAATCAAAAGAGGAAGTGAACGAATCCGAATAAGGCGGGGAACGAAATATGTTCAAACATCCCCCGTTAATTAACCGTAAAACTTAATTGTAAAATTCGGGTTACATTAATGAAGTATTAATTTTGCGCAGTTTTAAACTAAATGTGCAAAAACGAATGGAACAAGAACATCAGTTCATCGACTATATTGAACAAAGCATTATCAAGAACTGGGATAAAGACTCTTTGACTGACTACAAAGGAATTACCCTCCAATATAAAGATGTGGCTCGTAAAATAGCTAAATTCCACATTGTTTTAGAAAGTGCCGGTATTCAGCCGGGAGACAAGATAGCAGTCTGCGGACGTAACAGTGCCCATTGGGCTGTCACTTTTCTGGCTACTATCACTTACGGAGCCGTAATTGTTCCTATTCTCCATGAATTTAAAGCGGATAATATCCATAATATTGTCAACCACTCCGAAGCCAAACTGCTTTTTGTCGGCGACCAGGCATGGGAAAACCTGAATGAAGACGCCATGCCCCTGTTGGAAGGAATCGCGTCACTCACCGATTTCTCATCATTGGTATCACGCAATGAAAAACTGACATATGCTTTCGAACACCGGAATGCGATATACGGTCAACGTTACCCGAAGAATTTCCGCCCGGAGCATATCTGTTACCGGAAAGACAGGCCCGAGGAACTGGCTATTATCAACTATACTTCAGGAACCACAGGCTATTCAAAAGGTGTCATGCTCCCCTATCGCAGTATCTGGTCGAATGTGGCCTATTGTTTTGAAATGCTTCCCGTCAAACCGGGCGACCATATCGTTTCCATGCTTCCTATGGGACACGTTTTCGGTATGGTATACGATTTCTTATATGGCTTCTCCGCAGGTGCGCATATCTATTTCCTGACACGTATGCCGTCTCCGAAAATCATCTCACAATCTTTCTCGGAGATTAAGCCCAGAGTTATCTCTTGCGTACCTTTGATTGTAGAAAAGATTATCAAGAAAGATATCCTCCCTAAAGTGGATAGCAAAATCGGAAAGTTATTGCTCAAAGTACCTATCGTCAATGACAAAATCAAATCGTTGGCCCGCCAGGCAGCTATGGAAATCTTTGGAGGTAATTTCGACGAAATCATTATCGGCGGTGCTCCTTTCAATGCCGAAGTAGAAGCTTTTCTCAAAAAGATAGGTTTCCCCTACACCATTGCTTACGGCATGACAGAATGTGGTCCGATTATCTGCTCCAGCCGTTGGGATACATTGAAACTTGCTTCCTGCGGAAAGGCCACTACGCGAATGGAAGTCCGCATTGATTCCCCGGATCCTAAAACTCATGCCGGAGAGATTGTTTGCAGGGGAGCGAATATGATGCTCGGATATTATAAGAATCCGGAAGCTACCGCACAAATCATTGATGTAAACGGGTGGTTGCATACAGGAGATCTGGGCGTTATGGATGAAGAAGGTTATGTAACTGTTCGCGGACGTAGCAAGAATATGCTTCTCACTTCCAGCGGACAGAATATCTATCCGGAAGAGATAGAAAGCAAACTGAATAATATGCCGTATGTGGCGGAATCATTAATCGTATTGCAACACGACAAACTGGTGGCGCTTATCTATCCGGATTTTGACGATGCATTTGCTCACGGATTGCAGCAAAACGATATCCAGAAAGCTATGGAAGTCAACCGTGTCGAACTGAATCAACAATTGCCTAACTACTGCCAGATCAGCAAGATTAAAATTCATTTCGAGGAATTTGAAAAGACAGCGAAGAAATCAATCAAACGTTTCATGTATCAGGAAGCAAAAGGATAAGATTTTTTTCGTATACAAAAGACAAGATAAATAAAAACGGTGAACAAACCCCTGTACTTGTTCACCGTTTTTTCTAACCTAACCAACTTTATTTCCTTAATCTATCATCATTCAACAATCTTTTACCTTAAAACCAAACCTATCCCTAACACAATAAACCTCTATTAAATCTTAACCTATTTTTTCTTAAAGTTGTATGAACGAAATAGCCTGTCCTCCTCCGGCAGCCATACGTACAGTCAGCGTATTTTCAGCTGTGACAGTTTGTTCCGTAATCTGATAATCTGCCGGATTCGTTTTCCAGTCCGCCTTCTCACCGTCGGCATAGATAACAGCTTTATATTGTTTCCCCGGTTTCAGGAAGTCTAGTTTTATTTCCAGTGTACGGGGAGCCTCATTGGTAGCTGCTCCGAAGAAATAATTGTTTTTCGCTTTACGTACAACAGCTACAAACTCTCCCGGTTCTCCTGCCAATGCCTTGGATTCGTCACAATCCGGGTCGAAATCGCGGAAGAACCGGAAAGCAGGATGTCCTTCATAATGCTCAATCATATCAGAAGCCATTTGCAAGGGAGAATATAGAATCACCCAATTGGCAATCTGCTTCGCCAATGTTGTGTTGACACGGCTGTTCCCCTTATCCTGGTCATTCCATTTCCGACGACGGGGAGAGTCTTTGGTTTGCTGGAACAAAATATCAAAAGTTCCCGGAGTGTAGTCCATTGGACCGGACAGCAAGCGGGTAAACGGCAACATTACATGATGAGACGGCGGATTTCCTTCACTCCATGCATTCCATTCCATACCTCTGGCTCCTTCGCGCGTCATCATGTTAGGCCATGTACGGCGGATACCGGTATCCTTAATCGGTTCGTGTGCATCCAATGTCATTCTATGCTCCGCAGCTGTTTCCACTACCTTCTGATAATGGTTGACTCCATATTGTCCATGATGTGAAAGCCCGTTCGGGAAAGCTCCTGCATAACCTGTTTTCAGGATGTGGATGCTGTGGTCGGTATACCATTGCATTGCATGATCCATTTGCCGTTCATAGTTCGGGATATTTCCTCCTGTTTCATGGTGTCCAATGATTTCGATTCCTTTTTCCTTGGCATAACGTACTATTTCATCTATGTCAAAGTCAGCGTAAGGTTTCGTAAAATCAAAATTCTGCATACCGCCCCAACTTTCCCAACCTTCATTCCAGCCTTCAAACAATACCGCTTCTATATTATTGGCAGCAGCGAAGTCGATATATTTTTTGGCATTGACAGTGGTAGCACCGTGGCGTTCATCCATTTTCCAAGTCTCTACACCCAGATGCATCCCCCACCATACACCGATATATTTCAAAGGACGAATCCAATCAGTAGTTTCCAACACACAAGGGTCATTCAGGTTCAGGATCAGGGAAGAATTGATTAATCCGACAGCTTCCGGAGCAATCTGGATAGTACGCCAGGAAGTTGTAAAATGGTTGCTTTTGCGTACCTTGATACCGTCCGGCCAAGGAGTAAGTTCCGCCTTCAAAGTGTAATCTCCGATTTGTTTCAGCGTCATTTCGGAGAAATCATACAATGCCGCTTCATGGATACTTCCGTAAACACCATCCGCCGTCTTAAAGGTAAAAGGAGTATTGGCTGTCTCCACTTCGGAAATAGGCTGCTGCTTATAAAGCAATTCATAAGTCTCGGCACTCGCAGGAATCGACCATGAGGTACCGTCCTGACGGAAGTGGAAAGTAGTCAGTTCATCAGTTATCATCAGAGAATCCACATTGGGAACATTATATTCATAACGGAACCCTACTCCGTCATTGAAAACCCGGAAACGAAGGGTCAACTGCACCTGATCCTCATTAATCAGATTGACAGCCATTTCATTATAATGGTTCCGGTTGGTTTTATTTTCTCCCCACGGCTGCGTCCATGTTTCATCTTTGCTGTCGAATGTGGTTTTCTCTATCCGGAAGCCTCCTCCCAGAATAACACCGTTTCCCTCCACAAAGCCCATTTTTGAATTTTCTATCAGCAATGAATCATTTACCGACACATTATAAAACGGAGTACCATTCTCATCTACCGTCAACGTCATCTTGATGTGACCGTCCGGTGATTTTACTTCTGTTTTCGGACTGCTACACGCACAACATCCCAGCATACACAGAAAAGCTACAACTAAATGCTTTACTTTCATAGTACAATTATCTGTTTATATATAATACAATCCATAAAGAAGAAACACTTAATTGTATGCGACTTTTCTTTATAAAGAAAGTCCGAATCTGATTTGCTTTGCAGGCAAACCTCAGATTCGGACTTTTATTTTCATTAAAACACCGGATGTTATTTATCAAACATCGCTCATCCGGCAATTATTATTTATGCAGAAGAACATCAGTACCCGGAACAATCTTTCCCATTGACCACACACAACGTACATTCAACTCCTTATCGAGAATCACAATATCTGCATCCAACCCTTTAGCCAATGCACCTTTCCGGTCACTGACTCCAATCAAACGGGCGGGAGTCTCGGAAGCCATGCGCACTGCATCCTCCAAAGGAATATTTGCTTTCTTTACCATTGTACGCACCAACACATCCATTGTAGCCAAACTACCGGCCAGCGCGGAATGGTCTGCCATTTTACACACTCCATCTTCAATAATATAACGCGGGTCAATCGGTTCATGTCCTTCGTAAGCAGCGTAAGCCAGCGCATCAGTCACCAGACACGTATTCTCCACTCCTTTCAGTTTATAAACCAGTTTTAGAATAGTGGCAGGCAAATGAATGCCGTCCGCAATAACTTCCACCGTCATTCCGTCTGTCAGATATACACTCTCCACCGTCCCTTCATATTTATATTCACGGCGTTTGTGGAAACCCGGCATTGCATTGTAAAAATGAGCAGCATGTGAGAAGCCCACCGCATACGCCGCTTTAATCTCATCATATTCGGCTTCTGTATGTGTAACTGCCGTCATTATTCCCTTTGAACGGGTATATTTGGCGAAATCATGCGCTCCACGTAATTCCGGGCTGATATCCCAACGCTTGATACAAGTAGTATGCTCCAATAACGGAATATATTCATTCTCATCAGGAGTTTTCAGAAAACCTTCATACTGGCTTCCTGCCATTTTCGGATTCAAATAAGGTCCCTCAATATGCAGACCGAGAATTGGAGAATCCGGTTCCTGCATCAATCCCTCACACACATCGACAGCCTGATAAAGTTTTTCAAACGATGTGGATGACAAAGTAGGAAACATACTGGTGGCGCCATGCTTCAAATGCGCGGTAGTTGCCATGCGGAATGCTTCTTCCGTAGCTTCGGTAAAATCATGTCCGCCGCCTCCGTGCGCGTGCATACTGACAAATCCCGGTACGATTGTCATTCCCCGGGCGTCAATAACCGTTGCACCGATAACTGCCAGGTCACTGTTGGTCACCTCTAATATTTTTCCGTCACAAATCAATACCGAACCGTCTTTCAGCCAGCCTTGCGGGGTAAGTATTCTACCGTTAATTATCTGAGTTAACATAGTCTTCTTTATTTATTAGATTTAAAACAGTTTATTGGTACCTTCCACTAATTGCCCCATTGCCCATACGGCTCTCACATTCAAGTCTCTGTCGAGGGCAATAATATCGGCATCCTTACCACGTTCAAGCGTTCCTTTGCGGTCAAGTACTCCCATTATGCGGGCAGGCGTTTCGGATACCATGCGTATCACATCCGCCAAAGGTATTTCTGCTTTCTGCACCATGGTACGAATCAAGCGGTCCATAGTAGCCACACTTCCTGCCAAAGCAGAACGGTCGGCCAGCTTGCATACTCCGTCTTCAATAATCACGCGCGGGTCAAAAGCAGTCTGGCTGTCACTGGCCGCACAAGCCAGTGCATCCGTTATCAGGCAGGTACGCTCCACTCCTTTTATCTTATAAACAAGACGCAGAATAGTAGGTGGTACATGAATACCGTCAGCCACCACTTCGACCGTCATGTCGTCAATCAGGTAAATACTTTCTACCGTACCTTCGTATTTATATTCTTTCCGTTTATGGAATCCCGGCATTGCATTATAGAAATGAGTAGCATGGGTATATCCGGCTTCATAGGCAGTCTGTATGTCCTCAAACTCCGCCTGCGTATGTCCTACGGAAGCCAACACTCCTTTCGCCGTGATGTATTTACCGAATTGCATGGCTCCCGGAAGCTCCGGCGCAGCATCCCAACGCTTGATACAACGAGTTTCCTCCAGTAACGGGATATATTCTTCCGGATCGGGGTTTTTGATATTTTCGGGAATCTGTCCGCCTGCCATAGCCATATTGAAATAATGTCCTTCCAGATGAAGTCCTAATACAGGGCTGTCCGGTTCCGCCATCATCTTCTCGGTAGTCTCTGCGGCTGCACGAATCATAGGAATGGTAGAAGAAGAAAGAGTGGGGAAAATACTGGTCGTACCATGCTGCATGTGAGCTTTGACAGCTACCCGGAAAGCTTCCTCCGTGCCTTCCATGAAGTCTCTTCCACCGCCGCCATGAACGTGGATTTCCACTCCTCCGGGAACGATATACATTCCTTTGGCGTCGATAAGTTTAGCTCCAATAATTGCAAGGTCACAATTGGTTACTTCCAGAATTTTGTTGTCGCGAATAAGCACTGATCCATCTTTCAGCCAACCTTGAGGCGTCAGGATGCGTGCATTAATGATTTGTGTTAACATATCGCTATTATTAAATTAATTATAGGCCTGTGTGAATCAATGACACTCTTTTTGGGGGAAGTACACTGATTTTTTCAATTGCAAAATTACGCTTTTCTATTCAATCTATCGATAAAATAGTCCGGTAAACTTCCAATATAATACAAAAAAAAGGTTGTCAATCTTATCGACTGACAACCTTGTTCTATTTGGAGCGGAAAACGAGACTCGAACTCGCGACCCTAACCTTGGCAAGGTTATGCTCTACCAACTGAGCTATTTCCGCAAACTAAATTTCTTCATCCAGTAGTAATCTGAAAGATTGGTGCCCAGAACAGGACTCGAACCTGCATGCCTCTCGACACACGCACCTGAAACGTGCGCGTCTACCAATTCCGCCACCTGGGCAAAACTTAGTTCCATCATTTCAAAGAAACAAGAGCGGAAAACGAGACTCGAACTCGCGACCCTAACCTTGGCAAGGTTATGCTCTACCAACTGAGCTATTTCCGCAAATAACCTTTCATGAACTGTGAAGAGAAGGAGACTCGAACTCCCACGACATAACTGTCACTACCCCCTCAAAGTAGCGCGTCTACCAATTCCGCCACCTCTCCAGAATTCTAAAAGTATAATCTCTGTGCCCAGAACAGGACTCGAACCTGCATGCCTCTCGACACACGCACCTGAAACGTGCGCGTCTACCAATTCCGCCACCTGGGCAAAACTTAGTTCCATCATTTCAAAGAAACAAGAGCGGAAAACGAGACTCGAACTCGCGACCCTAACCTTGGCAAGGTTATGCTCTACCAACTGAGCTATTTCCGCATTTTTTCGTTTGCGGTTGCAAAGGTAGGGATTTTCCGTAAACCTGCAAACATTCTGCACACTTTTTTTCACAGAAATCTCTGCACTTTGCCTCCACCGCCAAACAATCTTTTTGATTATCAACTCATTCGGTCACGATAATCTTCATAAGAAAATTGCTTGTATATTTCAGCCTTCCCTTCTTTCGTCCACAAAGCAATGGCAGGATGATGAATTCCGTTAAACATATTCGTCTTTACCATGGTGTAATGAATCATATCTTCAAACACGATCCGTTCTCCGATTTGCAGTTCATGATCGAAACTCCACAGCCCCATATAGTCACCGCTCAAACAGGAGTTTCCTCCTAAACGATAAATATATTTTCCTTCATTTCCCATTTCCGCACCGCGAACGGCAGGCTGATAAGGCATTTCCAGACAGTCGGGCATGTGGCAGGTGAAGCTAACATTCAATATGGCAGTTTTAATACCACGGCTTTCTACAATATCCACGACTTCAGAAGTCAGCACACCCGTCTGCCAGGTAAAGGCCGAACCGGGTTCAAGAATAATACGTAAATGAGGATAACGGGCTTTCAGTCCCTGCAATAATTTTATCAGATGTTCCGTATCATAATCTTTACGTGTCATCAGATGTCCGCCGCCCAGATTCAACCATTTCAGTTGCGGAAACCAACGGGAAAACTTTTCTTCGAGATGTTCCAACGTTCGTTCCAACTCAAAAGAAGAAGACTCGCAATGGCAATGGCAATGAAAGCCTTCGATACCTTGTGGCAACGTATCCGACAATAAATCGGCAGTAATTCCGAAACGCGTACCGGGAGCGCAAGGATTGTAAAGTTCCGTTTCTACCTCCGAATATTCAGGGTTCACACGGATACCACAAGAGATACCACCTCCTTTTGCTACGGTCATCGGATAGAAACGTTCGAACTGTGCCATAGAATTAAAAGTAATATGGCTACTGCAACGCATGATTTCCGGGAAATCCTGTTCTGTATATGCAGGTGAATAAGTATGTGCCTTACTTCCGAACTCTTCCAGCGCCAAACGTGCCTCATAGACCGAGCTTGCTGTAGAATGGTTTATGTATTCACGGAATATAGGGAAAGAGCGCCACATAGCAAACGACTTGAAAGCAAGAATAATCTCCACTCCCGCCCTGTCGGCTACGCTTTTTATCAAACTCAAGTTCTTTCTTAAAAGTTCTTCTTCCATGATGTAGCAGGGAGAAGGAAACTGGGTAAAATCTATCATATACAATATTGTTATCTAAAGTAACGTCTTACAAATACGGATGCAAAAATACAAATTCAAAAGCAAAGAGGGATTGTTTTATTTTTAATTAAGATATTGCTTTTCGAGAACTTTTTCTTATTTTTAGACCTTATTATATAAGACGTGTAATTGTTTCATCCCAAATACTTGACTGATTATGAATAAAGACTTAAGAAAAGTAGTGATTCTGCTGGCACACCCCAACATCAAAGGATCACAGGCAAACAAAGCATTAATCGATGCTGTCAGTGACATTGAAGGAGTGGCGGTGTTCAACCTTTACGAACTGTCAGAGGACATTGCTTTCAATGTGGACGAATGGAGTAAAATCATCTCCGACGCTTCGGCCGTTATCTACCAGTTTCCTTTCTACTGGATGTCTGCCCCGTCATTACTAAAAAAATGGCAGGACGAAGTGTTCACTCACTTGTCCAAGACTCCGGCTGTCGCGGGCAAACCGTTAATGATAGTAACGACCACCGGCTCCGAATACGACGCTTATCGTAGTGGCGGACGAAACCGATTCACAACCGATGAACTTCTACGTCCGTATCAAGGCAGTGCTATTCATTCGGGTATGGCGTGGCAGACACCTATTGTCGTTTACGGAATGGGAACTGCAGATGCAGGAAAAAATATTGCCGAAGGAGCGAATTCATATAAGCAACGGATAGAAATGCTTATCAATAGCAGTAACGCAGGGAATAATTGGTAAAACAATAAAAAGCGTAGCTTTATCCGTCCTAAAGCTACGCTTTAGCATCCCTAAAGCACTGCTTTAGACCTCGTAAACCACTTCTTCTTCAGCGTCAATACCGGCAGGAAAATAAAAACTCCAATTACCGACATAACCAATCCCCCAATCGTACCTGCCGCCAACGGAAACCAGAAACCTTCTTTCTCCGCACCTATCATGAAAGGAATAAATCCCAGAATAGTGGAAACCACCGTCAGGAAAATAGGAATCACTTTCGTGTTCCAGGCTTTCACGTATGCCCGGAGCGGCGAGAGACGCGGGCAACGTTGACGAATAGAATTATATTCGTTCAGGATATAGATACTAGCATTTACTGTGATACCGCAAAGCAGAACAAAAGAAGCAAAACCTCCCTGATCAAAATTCAGTTTGAACCAGTAGAATGTAAGAAACACTCCGATATAAGACACCGGAATCACAAAAATAATCGCTAACGGCTGTTTCAAAGAATTGAACAGAATACTCGTAATAAAGAAAATGATAGCAATCACAATAAGCAACAGACGATATTGCTTATTGTCCTTTCCTCCCCACGACCAGTTATTGTCCTCCGATTTGGCAGTATATCCCATTGGAAGAATCTCATTAAATTCCTCCAGATCTTTCTTCAACAGCTTATGCCCCTGTTCCGAAGAACCGATATACTCATATTGCAGGCACAGCCGGTACTGCTGGTTTTCCTTGGCTACTTCCTGCGGCATCTGCCCTTTTTCCACTGTTGCCAGTTCCGACAGTTTATATTCTTTTCCGCCTGCCGGAAAAGGATAATACTGCATTGCCCACACATCCCTTTCTTCCGACTGGCGGGAAGACAATTTTATTTTTTCCGTACCTTCTTCCGTCGTCACCGAACCAATCTCCATATTCCGTCCATATATCGGTCGGATAGCGGAAAACAATCTTCCGGCTCCGATATTTTCCTCTGCCATTCGGAGCTTGTCCAGACTGAAATAAAATTCCATATAATCATCCTTCCACCACGAGAAATCGGAACCGATCGTCACTTCCTTGATGCGGCGGTGAGACAAGAACTTCTCTTTCAGTTGTTCCGCCCGGTCATACAGTTCGTCATAATTATACCCATACATTTTCACCCGGAATGAACCCGCACTCTCACGCACATTATTACTGAATCCTTGGTCCTGCAATCCGTAAATACTCCAATCTCCTCCACCCAATTGAAGTGCCTTGTTTATCATATTAGCTTTCAGCGTATACGGGAAACCGCTCTTTTGGTGCTCTTTCGTGAAATAAATATGAATAGATGCCCTGCGTGCACTTTCCACAGACGTCTGGAACTGTTTGATTTCTTTAAATTCGCTCAAGTAAGTTTCCATTCGCTTAATCAACGTATTCATCTGCTCCAGCGTACTCCCATTCGGCAAATTGGCATTGGCATGAAGCACCACTTCTTCATTACGCGTAAAATAACTTCCTTCATATACTTTCTGTACAAAAAGTCTTAAAGCTCCTCCCAATGCTTTATCCACTACCGGTTTTACCTTCTCTTTATACGTAGAAGCACCCAGTGTCTTATTATAAAATTCCGCCCATTTATCTTCCCCCTTCATCTTTTCCGGCAACAGAAATACCGGTAATCCGAAAGCCAGCAACAATAAAATGCAGACCGCCACCCTCCACCGGCAAAGAATCCGTATCAGCCAACTGTAAAAACGGCTGAAATATACCGGAAAACGATGCATTTTAGAACGTATCCACATAAAGAAACGTATATTTCCCGACTTCCACTTCGCACCTGAAAGCGAAGATTTTTTCCTCCGCTTCAATCCGGTTTTGTCGATCAGGGAAGGAACAAAAAACAGGGCAACCAGCAGTGATACCCCAAGATTAATAATCACTACCGCAGCAAAATCCTGCAAGTTCAGGCGTATCTTCTCATCGAGGAAAAAGATAATGACCAAAGCCCCCATTGTAGTCAACGTAGCCGCCAGTACGGACATAAAAGCCTTCCGGTTTCCACGCCGCAGATAATGGTCGCTCATCACAATCGTATTGTCAATCACCAGATTTAGAGAAACCGTGATACCTGCCAGAGAATACAACTGCATTTCAAGTCCGAATGCATAATAGAAGATAACGGCTATCGCTACATTAACTGCCAGACTGGTTACAATCAGAAACAAATACTTCGGACTAAAAGTAATCAATAGCACAAACAGAAGCAGAATCGCTACCGTCACCCCCGTTCGCAGATAAATCTTCCCCAGTTCTTCCTGAATAAACTCCGTTGCATCATAGCTGGTATGAATCTCGTATCCCGCCGGAAGAAGTAACCGGATATCATCCATATATGCTTTCACTTCCTTGCTCAATGCCAACTGATTGGCCGTTTCCTCCGCCACGACAGACAGATAGATAGAGTTCAGACCGTTAATTCGGTAGTAACTTTGCGGCTGTTCCTCCACACGGGAAACTTTTACCAATTCATTCAGACCAATGATTTTGCCATCTTTCATCTTCACCTGTATCCGTTCCGCATCAAAGTCCCGGTTATTATATTCGGGAACCAGCGCCAGACGGATCCATTGCCTGCCCGAACTCCCCTGTTCCATATCGTATGTACCCAGAAACTCTTTCTGGTAATGCAACCGGACAGCCTGACGGATATCATCCGTACTTATCCCAAGCGTATGTAACTGTTCGGAGTCATATTCCAACCGCCATTCCATTGGAGTAGCCCCGCCAAGATTAATCTTATAAATTCCCGGAAGTTGTGCCAAACGTGTCTTAATATGTTCTTCCGCATACTGTTGTATCAGAATGGGAATAGCAGGCGCATTAATCGTAAATGCCATAAAAGGGCCCTGGTTGTTCTGCCCCGGACTCTGCATCTGAATATACGGATAGCTCACCCCGTCCGGCAGTTCCGGCCATGTCTGACGAATGATGGTGGACGCTTCAAAACGTGCAACTGCAACATCCACATGTTTATCCAGATTCACGCTGATACTGCCCCACCCGTTTCCTGAAGTAGAATAGATACCCCGAATCCCTTTCACGCGGGCAAGCATCGCCTCCAGTTTGCTGGTAGCTGTCATTTCCACCACGCGTGCCGAAGTGCTGGGCATACTGAAACGCACCGTGAAGCCGGGTAATGTCCGTGAGGGGTTCAGTTTGACCGGAAGCAACGGCACAAGCGCCAGCCCGACCAATGCCACGCAGACAAAAGCCACAATCAGGGTGAAAGCGGAAGCCTTCGAGGACTTTTTTATTTCAAGACTTATATTTTGCATTACCATTATTTATGTAAATAGAAATCTCTGTCATATAAGCGACAACATCTCTGTTTATGACAGACTTAATGGAGATACTACCGAGAATAAACGCCGCAATTATCATTTGATCAGCTTGCCTCCGTTAAAATCGAACCTGTCCGAAAGTGAAAGTTTTGTAGCAAAATCAAACAACGTAAGCCGTCGTATCTTGTAATAATTCAACCAGTAATTCTGCAAAGCAGAGATAAAGTTACGCTGTGCCTGCTGCTGCCTGTTCAGAGAAAGAGTCAGGCTGTTTATATCCGCTTTGCCGATGATAAAACGCTGCTTTGTCTCATTATAAGCGAGTATGGACAAATCCAAAGCTTCTTCCGCACTGGCAATCAATTGTTGCTGGATATTAAAATCACTCACTGTCATTATCACTTCCTCCTCAATACTTATCTCGTCCTGGCGTGCCGAAATCTTCACCACATTCAGGTTATTCCGTGCCATATTATACTTTCCTTTGCGGACGCCCCAGTCCAGCAACGGAATAGAGACACTGACCGCCACCAAATCCTGCTGCATGGGCTTATGATAGACATCCCCGAAATTGTCCGCCACCTGATTAAAACCGATACTGGCATTCACACTTGCATTAAAGCGCGACTCCTTTTTAGTCTTATCTACATTACGCTCCGCTTCCAGCACATTCTGTTTCAATTCCAACAATTGCGGGTTGTTGCTCCTTCCCCACCTCAAAGCCTCATCTATCGGAATCTCCAGCATTCCCGGACGGGAAGGAAGTTCCAGTTCGATCTGCGTATTCTTATCCAGATTGAGAAAAGAAGCCAATGAGAACATAGCCCGCTTCAAATCGCTTGCTTTATTCTGCAATGTGTTCTGCGCATTCACCCGATCCAGCTTCAGAGTCAACAGGTCGGCTTGCGAGATAGCTGCGATCCGGTGCCGTTGTTGCCCGATGCGGTACAACGTATCCGTAGAAGCCAGATTTTCTTTTGCCAGGTTATATTCCGCTTGTGCCATAGCCAGAGAGAAGAAATAACTCGTTGCCGTTTCCGAAACTTTCTCCACATTATAAAGAAATTCCTTTTTCACACGTTCATATTTCAAAGGCTCTATCTTCCGTTCCCATTTGAATGGATTATACCCCACCAAACTTTGCGAATACCCAATCCTTATCGGGACACTGGTCAGCTGTGTCGCACTATTATCCCCGAAATTACGCATATAGGCAAGATTCGATTCCAGATAAAATGTACCTCCGGTCAGGTCAAGATTCTGCCGGACACTTAACCCTCCATAAGCATAATAAGACTGTTGCGTACGGTACACATCCAAATCCTGTCCCGAATCGTAACGTTTCGTAATATCCCGGTTATATTGCGCCGGAGTAAGATCCAGCGTCAGACTGGGCAGGCGGTTTGCCTTATATGTCCTGTACTCCCAATAACCGGACAAGTACATATTCTGTGTACGGAATGACTCCAATGAACTGTCATTGGCAAGAGCGATTGTCCGGTTCAAATCCAGTACCAGACGTTTCTGTGCATGAAGCAGGGATTCACCACAGAGGACACCAAGAATACAGAGAAATGCCCATATCCTTTTCTTTGCTGAAAAGAATAACTTTGTCTCCTCCGTGGTAAAATTTAATAATCCATTCATAACTCTCATATTTGAACTATTCGTTATTACTTGCTACTTATTTCTTCTTTCTTTCTGTAAATAAACCAGTAAAGCAATGGTATGATGAACAGACTCACTGCCGTACCGACCGACATTGTCCCTATCATGGCGATAGACAATGGTTTCTGTAATTCCGAACCCATATCCGATGAAAACAGTAACGGTACCATTGCAAAGATAGTAGTCAGCGAAGTCATGATAATCGGGCGCAAACGCCTGCGTCCTGCTTCATGGATAGCCTCCAACAACGGAACACCCGCTTTGCGCAGTTCATTGATAGCGTCCAGTTTCAGGATAGAGTCATTGATTACAATACCACAGGTGACAATAAGTCCGATAGCAGACATCAGATTCAGTGTATGCCCGCAAAGCCAAAGCAGTAATAACGCAAAGGCCACATCTATCGGTATCTCCGCCAGAACAAGCAAAGGTTGCAGGAAACTTTCAAACTGCGAGGCAAGAATAAAGTACATCAGCAACAACGAAATAAACAGGATTACCACCAGCTCGTCCAACATCTCCCTGTTGGAAAAGAAACTTCCGGAGAAGCCTGTATCCCATTCTTTCGTTTCCTCCGCTACCTGCTTCACTTCCCGCATCAACTTGTCCCCGTTCTGCACGTCATAAAAATTAAAGGGGACATATTCACCATTACGCCCCGAAGTAATACTTTTCAGATCCTCAGCAGGAGCTATCGTAACCAGCTCCCGAAGAGGGATATATTCTATGTTTCCTTTATTATCCGGTTCAGTCTGTATCAACGTCTCCTGCAATATTTCATTCACAGTCTTTTCGCTGCCGGCAACGCTGATCGGAAGATATTGTTGGTAAGAATGCAACATTGTCACACTATTCTCACGAAAAGCAGTTTTCAGGATACGGTAGAGCTCATTATAAGAAACACGGTAAAGCAACAGTTTCTCTTTGCTAATACTTAGATTCAGTTGATTCTCGAAAGCGATACCCGTAGGGGCGATTCCCGTCTTCCGTGCCAAGTCCTTCTCCACGCGCCGGATGGTTTCCGCTTCCGGTGCTTTTGCCTTATTACGGGTATAAAACTCGGCTATGATATCCGGTTCGCCTGTGACAAAGAGTTTCTCAAACACAGTCTCCGGCGGAGAGAAAGAAATGACAGAAAGCGGATAACGCTCTTTCAGTCTGCGATAAATTTCTTGCTGTAAAGGAGAAATAGTTTCGGGTGTCTCCGTACGGAAGTAAAGTTCAGCCTCGGAAGAAGAAAGCTCCCTTTCACGGTTCAGAAGGAAATCCTGCCTGCCAATGGACGCCGTGTGCTCGGCTACCGGTTCTTCCAGTTCTTTAAAAAGTTCGTCCACACGCCTCCTGTTTTCATCCACATGAATATTCTCATTCCACTCAATCCTGGCAATCAATTCATTCTCCTCAATATCGGGCATACGCTGCTTGTCGATAAAGAAAAAGAAAAATACACAAAGCGGAATGGAAATAGCACAGAACAAAACACTGAACGTTTTATGACTGAATACCCAGTCCACCCCCGCATCATAAAAACGGTCTAATGTATGATCTTTTATCGGGTTATTGAATTTAAAGGAAAGCCACTTCCATTTCCGGGTATGGATACCGGTCCGGTAGACCAGCAGATAAAGTACGGGAAGCAACATGATACCCGTAAAATAAGAAACCATAAGTCCCACTGTAACTGAAAAAGCCTGATCGTAAAAGATAGCTCCGGCAATACCACTCATAAAAATCAACGGTGCAAACACGGCAATGGTCGTTAAGGAGGAACTCAACATGGGAGTCACCACTTCGCTTGTTCCCGTGATACAGGCACGGCGCAACGAATATCCCCGTTCCCGGTATTGCGATATATTCTCAGTTACAATAATCGAACTGTCAATCATCATACCCAATGCCAGAATCAATCCGGCGAGTGAAATGATATTCAGGGACATATTGCACAGATAGAAGAAAACGAAACTGATTACGATAGAAACCACCATGCTAAGTCCGATAACCAACGGAGATTTTACATCCCCCAGAAACAAGACCGCTACCAGGCAGATAAAGAGAAAACCTAAAGACAGATTCTGTTGCAGATTCGAAATTGTGTAGTCCAGCAATTCCGTCTGATTACGGCTGATACTGAAATCAATATCCGGATATACCCGTTGGAAGTACTCCATCGTCTCTACCAGAGATTTCTTCATCTTATCCATATTCTCATCCGCCTGCTTGATAACAGCCAGCGTCACTGCCCTTTTCCCGTTAGATACAGATACCCCTTTTTCTTTTACGGGCACGATATTCACCCGGCAGAAATCCTTTAACTGCACAATCCTGTCTCCTTTACGCAGATAAATATTTTCTACATCTTCCGCAGTACGCAGGAGGGTGGAAAACTTTATGTTATATTCATAATATCCGTCACGTACCGTCATACTACCCGGTTCCACATTATTGGCAACCAGAGTCGATTCTATATCCTCAATAGAAATTCCCAACATGGAGAGCATATCCTCATCGGGCACAATCTGCACCTGACGTTCCACCAATCCGGTCACATCTACCATAGCCACTTCTTCAAGCTGCTCTATCCTACGTTTAATGACCGATTCCGCAAATTCACACAGATCCAGAAAGGACTGTTGTCCCGTAATGCTATAAGCACTGTCATTCTTCAAAGTCAGATTCAGGTAAAAAACAGGTATATCCGTTGCGCTCGCCTTAATGACTTTCGGACGTTCCGTTTCCTTCGGGAGATAGTTCATTGCAGCGTCTATCTTTTCATTTACCTCGATAAAGGCCAGGTCCGTATTAGTACCGAAATCAAAAGACAAGCGGATAATACCGGCGCCGTCTCTAGACTCACTGTGAATATCTTTCAATGTAGAAACCTGTATCAACTGGCTGCGCAAAGGTTTCACAATCGTATTTTCCAGTTCGCGGGCAGATGTATTGGCAGCAGACACCTGTATAGTGATCTCCGGAATAGCGATATTCGGAAGCAGAGATATCGGAAGTGTAGAATAAGTCACCAGCCCGATTATAAAACAGGCGGTGAAAGCCATCAGCACGGCAATAGGACGCTGGATTAAAAATTTTATCATGCTTTTCTCTGTATTTATCGTTTGCAGTCAATCATTCACCGCTTATAGTCACCTCCGTTTCATGCGCTAAATTCAAGTTCCCGGTGACAATAACCGTATCTCCTTCCAAGAGGCCATCTTCAACACCACCCTGAGATTTATCCGAGACAACATATTCCGTAGCATTCTCCAATCCCGTATGTACATAATTCCACATTGCCTTGCCTTCTTTTAAGGTAAACACAACCTGTTTACCGGAACGCAGCACCACAGCCGTTTTAGGAATGACCAACTGCTCCCCTAAACTCCGCTTGACGCTTACCCTTACGTTCATGCCGCTAAACAACTTCCCCTGTCCGTTTACCGCAGCTTTTACTTTTACCATTCCGTTCGCATCCACCAGCGGATTGATTTCAGATACACTACCTTCATAAGAACCTCCGCCGGCATAAGGAGTAATCATTACTTTGTCACCGGTTTTAATAAAAGCCAGTTCGTTCTCCAACACGGTGAAATCAGTTTCCATCCCACGAGTGTCAATGACAGTACAAAATGCCTCGGACGTATTAGCGAGATTATAAGGTTTTGAAAACAGATTAGCTACTATCCCGTCAAAGGGGGCAACAAGTGTAGCATGCTCCGTTTCTCTTTTCGTAAGTTCATACTGGGACTTCGACTGTTCATAGCCGCTCTTTACTTTCGCAAGTTTCATGGTTTCTTCAGGCACCTTGCTAAAATCATCCGGCGTATATCCCTGCCCGATAAGTACATCTTTCAGTTCAAGCTCCGCTTTCAACAAAGCATCTTCCGCCTGTGATAATTTCTGTTCCAGACGGAATTTATCCAGCTCGGCCAACTTCTGCCCCTTACGAACACGATCACCGTTTTTCACATAGACATGAGCAATAACCTCATTCGTTTCAAAACGAAGATCAGCCTGCCCGCGGGCACTTACCTTGCCGTTACTGACTAGTTCGTGATGAAAATCACACCTCTTTAGAATTTGAACGGTGACTTCATTCTTTGAATCCGGAAGAACGGTAGAAACACCTTTATCCTGCTCGTCTGCATCACTTTTCTTGCCAGAGCAAGATGTCATTCCACCATAAGCTAAACAACATAGCAGCATCCATATATAACTGTATTTTCTCATAAGGATATTTGTTTTCATAGCATTTTATTTTATGTTCTACTTAGCTACAAAAGTAACATAATTGGAATATCTATATTTTTTTTATCAGTAATAATTTTCTCAGATACATAATATCATAACTATTCTTAACAGTATACATTTACATTTCGCCCTAACCTATGCGTTCATTTCAAATATTTCTGTACTTCCGCCCGCATCTCTTTTACTGCCGTCGATTGCACTTTCGGTTCTTTCGTTAATACAACCTCCGCCGCATATTTCAACTTCTCAGGCTGCCGATATTCCGATTCCGCATAAAGTTTCACCAAAAGATAATAAGGATAAATCCGTCCCGGAAGTCGATGAGTAGACCGTATCAAACTCTCTTCCGCCTCTTCGTATTCTCCTGTTGCCTGATAGTTTTTTCCGATAATATTAAGAACCATCGGATCACAAGTATATTTCATTGCTTCTTGCATCAATCTTGTAGAATTATCATATTCTTTCAATTTATGCAAACAGTGTCCATATTCAAAAAGGAAAGTTCCCCGAGTCTTCAAATCCGGATACAGCTTTTCATACCCTTCTTTAGCTGCCTGATAAGCGCCAATATTATAAAGCATTTTACTTCGATACCACTCTTTACAAGCCTTATATTGATTATTCTTCCAGTAATATGCTCCTAACAAAGCTATCATCAAAATAAAGAATAGCAACGCCACCTTTGAACGCCCTATGACACAAGCGGCTAACAAGAAATAGAATGTCATTGCAAATCCCGGAATCTGCATCGGATAGGAAGATAAGGCAAACACTAAAACCGAAATCACCCCACCACAAATACCTATTTGTTTTTCGGTAATTCCTCTCCAAAAACAAAAAGCAATAACTAGTAAAACAACAAATAAGAAAGGGATTCCATATTCCACCGCCACCTGCAGATATTCATTAAAAGCATATTCCGGACTACCTGCTACCAATTCCTCCGTCTCCGAATATTCTCCATTTGCAAAATATTCTTCCTGAGCCCTCCCATAAGCAGAAACAAATCCATCTGCACCATGTCCAACAACCGGACTTTCAGCAATAGCCAGACAACTGATTTTCCACATTAACAAACGTCCGTTGGCAGAAGCTGCTTTCAGCTGAAAAAGGACATAACCTATCATTATCAACACTAATCCCCCAATCACCAAACCTGTTATCATTGTCTTCTTGTATTTCTGCCCCGCCTCTTTCAACCATGTTGCCCAAGAAGCATGTATTCCGTATACCCATATACCCGAAACTGCGGCAGCCATCCATGCCGAACGGCTCATTCCGGCAGGTAGTACACACAAAATCAACAGCATAACTCCTAATGCCATATAATACTTTCCCTGTTCTACCCATGTGCGTTCCGTTCTTTCTTTCAAGTTTAACCACTCATGCAGACAAAGCGGAAATATCATCGCCAAATATCCGGAATAAGGTCCCGGATTATAGAAAGACCCCGTAAGCGCATACAGGGAATGATTGGAAACAGCCAGACCGTATATCTGTCTCATCCCCCAGGCAGCTTCAATTCCTCCCAATGCAATCAATACCCATGTTACTATCGCCGGAAAAGACAGATATTGTTTCCTGTTCAGGCAAAGAGACAACAGACTGCAAACGACAAAAACAACAGCCATACGTCCCAACCATAGTTTCTGATATGCCATTTCGCCGATAGGAATCTCATTCGGGATAGTAAAAACTATTACGCTCAGAATTGCCGCAACTCCTATACAAGTTACCACATCCGCCATATTCTTTTTTGTCATTTGCATCAATTCCAACTTTAGCTTCATTCTTTATTTGATTTTCTTCATCATCCTATTCCAATATCAAATATATCCATATTATTCATAGACTAAATCCATTCTTTGGAAACACAGTCGCTCATCACTATAATGTGGATTTTTAATAAAACTAGTACTGATATATAATCCATCTTTACTCACAAAAAACAGTCTGGATGCATACATATTTTCAGGAAACAAAGTTTCACCTATGATATTAAGTTCCTTGTCAAGTATGATGACTGAGAATTTACTTCTGCCCAAATCCCAAATATCTTTATAATTCTCTCCTTTGACCAGTTCAGTCTCGGGATAAACAAAGCGATAATACACTTCGCGGTATTGATCGTAAATCAAATTGCCATACATAGGTACAGAACAAATCATTTCGAGTAACTCCGGAATACCTGATGGCACTTTTTCTCCATCGTAAATTTGGGGTAAATAATTGCTTTTAACCTTCACTTGCTTTTGGACCTTTCCATCCAATGATACTACATAAATATCTTCATCAAAAAAAAATGAATACACAAAATTTTGTCCGTTATAGCAAGAACTACAATCAGTCTTTCCAAATTTATTTCCTCTCATTTCCTCCGTAGTCATCACTGCCGGAAATCTAAGTTCAAATTCATCCAACGAACCGCTAACAGTATCTAATACCAATGCAACCGGACTATCTTCCATAATATTCTTTAGAGTCAGATTAGGATCTTGAGGGAGATACAACCTTCCGTCTACTATGTGCATCACATGATGGGGAAATGAAATATTCATAATAGGCATTGCAGATTTCCCTAAAGAGGTTTTGTCATATCTAATTTTACGTGTTATTTCTCCTCTATTGTTTACCACATCAATAACTGTGCTCCTGATTTCAGGAATGTATATTTCCTCTTCAGACTGAATGAGATACCCAAAGAACATTCCGACACCATTGGGTCCTTCTTTTTCCAAACACAATGTTTTCACATATTCTTGTGTTGCTATATCATACCATAATATTTCGGGTTCTATATCATTTTGAAACGTCAAATATTCTCTCCCATTCGCATCTGTATAAAGGAAGATAGCCTTGGCAAATACCGATGTCTGTGGATTCAATTCAAAGACCAGACTGTCTTGAGTTGACACCAATGAACAAACTTCATTTCGTGAATGTTGACAAGCTGTTAATAATACATAAAATAGTGGCAAAAACAATATATTTATTTTATTCATAATGTGTGATTTAATACTGTAATAAGAGTGTGCTAGAAATAGCACACTCTCCATCTTTAAGTTTACATTTCGCAATAACAAGAAGTATCTCCACGTTGCATAATGCAGTACCAAACTGATTTATTCATAAAGCAATATTTAGGCATACCTTGTCCCCATTCACCTTGTGCCAACGCTTCCACATTAGACAACGCAAGATTCGAAAGTTGTATTTCCTTATTCATCGAAGTATATACATTGTATCCTGCAACTACAGCGATAGCTATAATGGCAAAAGTACCAAAGATTTTTCTCTTCATAATTTTCCGCTTTTATATAATTAATAATTGAGTTAAATGCTTTCCATCTTAATCATATCGATATCGACAGAGGAACAAAATAGATTTGCCCCTAAAAATTTAATACGATCTTTGCCGGGCTTCTGTTTTAGAGGTTATAAGAACAGATGATGTGTAAACGAATTCGGCCAAATCACATAAACTCATCCGACTGTTCCTTTTTATCAATGTTAATGAACTCTGTATGCCTAACTTCAATATTATTCTCATACAATGAGCTATAATAGGGCGTACAAAATGTATTCGGCCTTTCCAAAGTATACATATCATAGGTATATAATTTATATTTCATTCTTTATTTGATTTTCTTCATCATCCTATTCCAACGGGATTTCCCCGTAAACTTATCTTCCGAATACCATATACGGGTAGCCTTACCTACAATGTATTCTTCCGGCAGCATCCCCCAATATCTCGAATCCTGCGAGTTAGCCATATTATCACCGGAAACAAAATAATAGTTCTTTTTAAAGCGATACTGTGCAATCACGCTGTCACCCAATACTATCTGTCCATCCTTTATACGTAATTTCTTCTTCTGTTCCCACCCTATCAATTGCCTGTATAAAAGACAATTCGTACGGTTCATCTTTACTGTCTGACCTTTTTGAGGAATCGGCAAAGGTCCGAACTCACGGATAGTCCAATCCATTTGCTTATCATAAGGAAATGTACCTACCACAATACCATATTGTTCCGGATACTTCAGATTCGCAAGAGATTGTTGAGCATTATAATTTCCCAACCGTTCGTCACACCCCCGTATTTTATAAAATCCTTCCCGAATCTCTAAAGTATCTCCCGGAAGCGCAATACACCGCTTTACATAATATTGCATCACATCAAGCCGGATACTATCCCAACGATTCATTCGATAAGGGAAATTAAAAACCAATATATCATTCCTCTTGAAATTTCCCCATCCGGGCATTCGATGAATAGTAATATCTTCATTATTCAACGCAGCAAACACATCGAACAACCGCGCACCCTTTATCATCTTATTAACCAAGATCCGGTCGCCATCCTTCAATGCAGGTTCCATTGAGTCCGAAGGTATCCTGAATGAAGTAAAACAGAATAACTGCATCAAAAACAAAATTACCACTGTGCAGAATAGGAAGACTGCCAGATTCTCGAATATTGCTACAACTTTCTTTACTCTATTCATATGCTTCCTTTAGTTGAATCAGCCTACGATAAGCCTCCAGTCCCAACGTACATTTCACACATTCATCATTTTCACCCAATAATCCCTCCAAAGGGAAAGTCTCTTTCTTTATCCTCTTTTGCAAATAATCTGCCCACAAAATCAACTGGCTCCAATGCATATCAGCATAACCGAAGTCTTGTTCCGCTTCCACAATAGCAGTTGTCATTATCAACATATTGGCAGCGGCTTCCACAGCACAACTTTCCAATTTTACCTGCTTACCGGATACCGGATACAAACCAATATCATAAGGCGGATGTTTCTTGTTCCAATATATCCCCTCACAATATATAAATACAGGGTCCAACAAACTCTTCATCCAGTCGACACGATTGAAAAACAACAATGCCGGAAAGCTTTTATAAGCTTCTCTTACATTACCTAAAGTATCACCGAAACAAAACAATTTATCATCCGGAGACAATACAAATCTATGGGAAGATAAAAAATTACGGTAAGCAGGAAGTATATACTCGGCAAGCGTTTCACCTCCTACTTGTAAAGCCTTGTCATTCCACTTATAATCCAGTTTTTCACTTTCCTGCCTAAGCTCCTGACACCTGTTTCCTACAGATTTCATTAGTTCTTTTACCTCTTTTGCTCCATCATTATTCCAAAAAGGGCGTAAGTTCTCCCCACCATATTGTAAAGTCTGCCCTTCTTTATATCCAATAAGCAACACACCTCTATCTTCCTTCCCCGAACACAACTTTTGTGACAAAATGATATGATTGTCTTCATATGAAAACCTTGTCTCATCCGTCCTCATAGCCAAATACAAACTATCGGACTTCGTAAAACGCCACCCCTGCTCCACCCAACTATTGACTTCTCTCTTACCGAACATCCACTCCGTATCCACATCAAACAGTATTTTCACCGTATGCTCTTTTTCTCTTTCCGTACGAATCTGATAAGAAAGAAGGCCGACAGGCCAGCCTGTCATATCCCACTTTTCTGATAAAGAAGACGAGATAAAATCAATCTGAAGTTCTACATCTCCACATTGAAAAACAAATTGAGTCCGAGTGGCTTGCACATCCTTCTGCTTCAATATTGCCGGTTCCGCATCAGTATATGTTTTATTTTCTATGTACAAACCAAAATCCAATAAGGCAGGACCTCCCGTATTCCGACAGTATGCGGCCAGAACATTATCTCCATTAACTATTTGATTAATAGCTTCATCTGTCAAACGTTGACATTTCGTTTGATTTGTAAATCCACTTTTTAACAGATATCTTCCATTACAAAAAAGCTTTATTTGATCGTCGCATATATAACGGACATAGACTTTATGTTCCTTCAACAGGTCTTTATCATCAACTCTGATATGTCTGCGAACATATATATTCTCTGCTCCCCATAATGTATGAGCCGGATAATTACCTTTTACAGGTCCAAAAGCCCCTTTACCTTCATCCCATAAAGAATCATCATATTCCTTTTGCTCCCAACCTTTTCCCGGAAACAAAAAAGAATACTTTCCCTCCCAGCCGATACTGTCATTAGAAAGAGGAGCTAAGGAAAATATGCGTAAAGAGTCACTCCCCATGAAACGATAAGCCTTACCATCTACACACAAAACACCTGTTATCGGAAATACCTTTCCGGTTCTCAACTTCGGATAACTTTTATTTAATGTATCTCCCAACACCTTGAGACTAAAGTCGGGAGTAATCGCCAATAGCGTATGTTCAGAAGGAGTAATGTCGGAAAGAGACAAAATCTTCCTATCCGGACAGGAACAAGCATATATCAGAGAGACAATAACCGAAATAATAATTACCCTCCATACTCCAACAAGCCTGACATTAGTTTTCATTTCCATAGCTGAGTTTTGTTTTCATAAATAAAAATTCTTTCATCCAGCCCACGTGTATGATTTCTCAAAAGTAACAATGCGTTTGCAGGAATATCCCGAAAAACCAATGAATCGGCAGTCGCCTTAATTTTTCCGGCAGACTTCCAGTCGTTGTCACAATAAAATAATTCATAAACATCACCGGGACGAACATAGTTATCCCTATTGCGCGGAGTATAAACAATACGCTCTACCCGTACTTTTCTACCCAAATCAAGTCCTGCCCATCCGCCGGTAGGTTTAAAATAATCGAAAGAGGTCCATGTTTTCCCGTCAAAGACATTTGTATATTCATGCGTCCCGTCATGTTGATAACAGCCGGGAGTTCCTATGATTTTCCCAGATAAGGCTACTGTGTCATTCTTCTCATAAAAAGCGACTTCCGAAACATTACAAGACCCTTTAGCCGGACCAAAATATCTAAGATAACGGTACTCCTTATCAGACCAACTTTTTACAGTAGTACTCAGACGTTCAGGTTTACTTTGTATAATAAACAAGGTATCTTTCTCCAAAAAATCAGGATGATTACTTCCCTCAAAAACTCCTCCTAACATTCGATTTCTATATATATCTTCTCTCCCAATATCACACTTGGCATATAATACTACATCCTGCTTCTCTATAGTGACAGGATAATAGCAGATTTCATTGCTTTGCTTATCAATATAAAAGGGATCTGTCAAAAAGCATAATACGCCATTTTCATAAGTAGCTGCTCTCATAAATGTACCTTTCCGCACATACCGGAATGCCAAATGACCAGCATCATATTCAGTCCAATCAACAGGAGTCCAACGGTCTCTATCGCTAACGCATAAATAAGCTATTTTTCTGCTCCGTTTCACTTTATACTGTTTTTCTAAAGGAATAACCAACTCTTCTTTGAGATAATAACCATATTCGTGAGTTACGTCAATAAATTTAGGTAAACGCCAAAAAGGGTATAGTTCTTCGCCGTACTTTGCCATCTGTTCATACATTTCCCTATTCGCACTAAAAGTATATCTGTACACTTTGGAACTGTCATCCCACCGATACCACCAATTCTCGCGTACCGGCACTAATTTTTGCGGAAAGTCTGTCATATATTCCTCTCCGTCTTTATTCCATGTTGTCAGCCAAAAATGCCCGGCATTTATATAACTTCGCACAGGTACAAAGTCAATAGCACAAGGAATACCCAAAGCTCGAAATAGGTATACGGCAAAATCTGTAACTTCTCTACACGTCCCGGATAAATACTGTACATATTCCGGTCCTATATGTCCAAATGGATATGGCGTTACAGAAGTATAATAATAGTTCTTATCAGGCAATTTACTTATTAGAAAATTAGCGGCAACCACCGGATCTTCTATATCCAATGAATCAGACATACGCAATGAATCCAGTAACGAATTATATTTTTCATAATATGTTTCACGCCAGTATGCTAATGGCTCATCAGCTATTCGATAAGGCAACAAATACTCACAAAATGTTTCAAATGAAATATTCTTTCCCCACGGTTGCTCCTGCCAGACTTTAAATGCCCAATCAATATTATGGCATAGATAAGCAGAATCTATCTCTATTATATCTCGTTTATTTTTAGGGACCTGCATTAGTCCAAAGACTTTTTTCACCGAGTCTGCAACTTGTTCTGAAACTTTTCCTTTGCTTGTTTTTAGCCAAGCATAATAAGATTTATAGTTTTCTAATTGCTCTCCTTCAGAATAGAAATAGAAAGGTATATTCTCTATCAAAAAGCAGGCTGCTTTATACTTTAGGCTATCAGCAGGGTACTTTTGATAGTGACGAATCACTTTGTGTAGTTCTCCCTCATTATCTTCAGCAGATTGTAAAGCAACTTCAAGTGAAGATATTAGTTTTTCTTCTAAAAAACATTTTCCTATATACCACCATCCCAATAAGAAAAATGCCAAAACAAGAATAAATCGGATATATATTCTATGTTTCTTCATCATAACTTAATCTCACTTAGCATTTCCTGAAATATTCAGCAAAATAGGTGAATCTTTTTCATTACAATATACAGTTATAGTCTTATTGAAATATTCAGGTCGGTCCGCTGTATACTTCACTTTCAGAGTTAAATTCTTCTCTGGTTGCACTGGTGTTTTTGAATACTCTACAGTTGTACAACCACAAGAAGTAATTACATTATCCACCACTAGTAATTCCTGTCCGATATTAGTTAGAATAAATTCACAAGACTTTTGTTTCTTCCAATCAAATGTTCCCAAATCCATGTACTTTTTATCTATCGAAACTTCTGTTTGTTTCCTTTTTTCTACCTCGGAAATATTCTGTTTATCAAATATTATATTCATATATAACTCCTTTATTTTAGGGTTATGCATGGGATTGCCTATAGCCAAAACTTTATTATGCTCATCCAACAAGAATGTTTGCAACATTGCATTGGAAGGAAAGTGATTCAACTTATTAAGAGAATCATTCCTATCTATACAAACTGGAATATCAAAACTCTGGCTACATAGTAACAACAACAAATCTCTCATATCTTTAGGATGTATAAAAAACAAAAAGGAAACTTTGTTATCAGATATAGAATCTATTTGTATCATCCATTCCAACCACTGTGACAACCTCAAATTACACCCTACGCATCCTATTGAATCGGTATAAACCAAGATCTTATATTTACTTGTAGGTATTGAATTATAAACAGAGTCCTTACCTAATCGAGTAAAAACATACTCATTATCAAATTTAATCTCTTTATTAATCCATTCTTCAACCACATTAGTAATTTCAACATTTGCCTTCTCTCGACGACATGAATGGCAACTCATTAAAATAGCAAATATATTTATATAAAATAGAACCTTAAGCATACTTTCCATTAATCATAATGTTGAATATAAAAATAACAAAAGACAATAATATTTCTATTCTTTTCAAAGCCAAACTACACAAAGTAATTTCATTTCAGAGATATTATATCTATAGTTAAATCGTCAGTATTATTCTTTTCGTCTAAAACATTGTCAACAAAAAGAGCTATACCACCATAAGTTGCATTCCAACTTGTAAAAGGACTATATCTGCAATTAGATAATTTCGTTTCACCGATTTTTTCCATATTTTCATCGAACAGCATTAAATATAAGTCACGCTCATTGATAAGCTTCTCCATACCTTTTTTTTCATCAAAATCAACTTTATCAGCATGTAAACGAGCATATATTTTATATTTAGGTAAATACATGATATCATAAAAATGAGAATTTTCGAGCCAGTGTTTTTCCAAAGTAGCATAATCCCCGCTTGTCGTACATTTCTCTATTATATTAGAAGTATAGTGACTGTCTGCCAATATGTATTTCCGTTCGTTTGTTCTTATGTCTAGCATATAAATAGAAGATTCAACAGGATAATTGTATACAATATTTTCACCTACAAAATTAACATTGGGGAAATTGATATATGCATATCCCTTACTCATATCAGGAACAACCTTAGACGATGATAACTGATAAGTTGCCATCTTGCCAACTTCATCTATAAAAACTTCTTTTACTATGAATGTGTTAGAAGGTGTATGTTTTACTAAAAACATTAATGAATGACGAGAGGCATTATAAAACAAGTGAGAAGTGAACATTGCATAATTAGTATTTATTAGTAACTGCTCCTGATCCTCCAAATATTTCTTTAAATCAATCATTCTTTTTATCGTTCCCACACTATCAATTAGGAAAGCGCGTTCTGACTCATCAGATATCCATACAGAATCTAACGATTGTGCATATATTCCCGACAAGCGGACAATAGCATCAGGACCATCGCCTGGCAATACAATCTGAGTTACCGACTTAGATTTCAGATTCATACAATCCAACGAATGCAATCTATAATTATAACCAATCAAATAATCTATTGAATCAACATGAACAGACGAAGATAAATAGTATGATTTTAGTTGCAGAACATCTTGTGGGGGAAATTTAATTTCCCCCACCTCTATTGCAATCTTATCATTATTATCATTCTCTTTCCCCGTTTTTTGTCCTGTGCACGACACTAAAATCATACACAACATAAGAAAAAAGATTTTTAAATATGACATAATAATCAACAATAAGTTAATTTTGCACATCTGTTACCTTCGTCATATTTCTTTGAACTACACTCTGCGCCAGCATGAGTAGGGCATGGATGTAAATAATATGAGCCACTAGTTTCTCCTCCCCATGCAAAAGCTTCTACGTTAGCTAAAACCAGATCTGACAATTTTGTTTCATTTTGTGATATATAAACATTGTATCCTGCAACTATTGCAACTACTACCACAACTACCATACCTAATAATTTCTTTTTCATATTTAATACTTTATATTAGTGAATAAACTTTCATTTCTTCTGTATCTATTTTCAACAGAATAGCAATAGTTTGCTACATTAATTTTTTATTCTTATGTTTGCATCGGAATCTTTTTTTAAAGGTTAAGGAGCAGATGATATGTAAGCAAATCCGGCAAGATGAACAAACTCATCATCCTGCTCCTTTTTAATCAAGTTAATTATCTAATCTTAGCCAAAGCTAAATTTCAGTATTGGCTGATCGTTATTTACATCCGTCGCCATAATCGTTTTAGTAACTTCATCCACCCAAATACCATATATATAATGGTCTAGCGCATATTTACATAATGGTTCTCCTTTCAAACTAAAAACATAAATGTACTTACCTCCGTCAGAAAGCCTTCCGCTTTGTCTAGCTATATCTTTAAAAGAGGTTCCATGAAACACCGCATAAATAGCATCATCAGTAACTTGCACATCACTGAATCCCATAATACCTGTTGGTATACCATAGCCATCTGATACTTTGAATTCAGGTTCATCATATTCACCAACACGAATGACATGAGTACTATCTTTTAAATTATAGATTTCAACCACTTCTCCTAACTGAGTAACGGTAGCCAAAACACTATTATGAGAATTATAATCTAAAAAGCTGCGCCATGCCTGGGCTAATGCCGGACGGGCTTCTTGCAGGGCTTTCTTATTTGTCGTTGGTATAGTTCCTATTTTCTCTATTAGCTTACCCTTACAATCAACTTTTAAAAAGCGACTCTCACCTGAATAGTCAGGAATGACAAATGTTGTATCGTTATATATAGCAAAATCAAGTGGTCGAAGTATATCTTCATCCAATGCTACCGTTTCCTCACGAAGCAGTGAATCACCGGATGAAGAAAAATCTAACCTAGTTAATTCGCTTTTGTTAGCATCTAAAGTCCATAATGTATGGTTATGTAAACGGAAATTTTCCATTGACAACATTTCTAAAGGAGAATCACCCCGCCTACCGAAAGAGGATAGATACCGGAAACTTGGGTATTGAAATAAGTGCCCATAATAATCGGAACCATGCAAATCCAACACAATAGCTTTATCTCCTTCTATCCGTATCCGAAAAGGATAACGAAACAAGGCTGTATCAAGTTCTATTACTTCTCCTTTCAATTCTTTTTCTTGTGGAAATTGGGAATAAGGAAATACATTGTTTGCATATTCCTTATTTTTCGTTCCGCAAGAAATAAAGAGCAAAAAAAGAAGAAGAACAGCACTATTCTTCAAGACTGTAACCGCTAAAGACATATTTTACTTTAACTTTAGAGATTGGACAGTCGACAGAACCACTCCCAAGACAAGTATGAGGCATATCTTGCTCATAAGCAGCTAAAGCTTCCACATTATCTAATAACAATGTATTTACCCGAGGCTCTTTTAGTGAGTACTTTACAGAAATAACCGCTACTACCAAAATAAAAAAGAATAATAGTTTTTTCATATATACATAATTTTATCGATTAATTAATGGAAGCGAAAGTATGCAATTGGCTTACAACAACAAAGGAATTCACCTAACCATTTCTATCCAACCGATTCTATCCATTGTATATACTACTCTACAGAAAAGGTATTTATGCAAAAATCTCCCTTTTCATCGGAGATTATAGTTATTCAATCAAATTCTTCTAATATACAACTGGTAGCCAACCTTTTCATATCTTTGAACCTCAATAGAAGGAATATTTTCAAAGACTCCTCGTAAACGACTTATTGCATTATGAAGTCTCGACTCATTATTCGATTTGTTCGACCAAAAAATTTCTTGTATTTCTTCATCTTTTAATATAAATTCCGGAGCTTCCAAGAAATGTCTTAATAAAACAGATATTTGTGGTTTCATTAGAATTTCCTCTTTACCAACTATTAGCTTTTTTAAGTCTGCATCAAATATAATATTTTGATCTAATTGATAGACATGAGCAGAAGTAGGAATAAGAATATTTTTATGTTTTTTCGAAAGAAAAAACAACACTATAATACTAGTAATTATGAGTAACCAATAGATGAAAGCATAAATGATTCCTCTTGTACCTACAAGATCAAAAAACGAAAAGCTACAAAAGCCTTTTAATTCAACTTCGCAACGATAACCTATCGTTATATCAAAACAAGCTATATAATCTTCAAGAAGAAGGTCGTTCGGAAATACGCAACTTGTAGTATTTCCGTCTTTATCAGACAAGAAAAATTGTAAAGCAAAAGCGGTAAACATTTTTTGCTGTTCCAAGTGTTGTTGCCACTTCCCATATAAAGAATCCACCACTAAAGGGTGTTCTACCAAATAAGCGGAATGTAAAATACGCAATCGTGGATCATGAGCTATATTTCTTCTACTTTTTTCTCTATCCAAATAATACCCATGTTCCCCACTTTCATCTGTCAGATAAACAGTATCAGGATATTCCTCCAATTGACGTTTCCGTTCACTAGTGGAAAGATAGCCTTCAAAAGAATCTTCTTGCAATTGTCGCAATAAAACCTCTTTGAATGTTCTTTCCAACTTTTCGCAATACGCTTTTTTTCTAACACTATAATATAGCTGTCCTAAAATGAAAAAAAAGGCTATCCCCAAGAAAAAAACTATTAATAAAGGATACATCTTTTGTTTTCCAATATACACAATCATATCGCTTAGCTTTCTCATTAATCTCATCACGTGACTTATTTATCTGTTTGAATAGCGCAAAGGTAATAATTTGCAAAAACCAACGGACGATATTAAAAACTATTTTTAGCCATTCATACCTCTTTTTCCATGTACATCCAAGCAAACTACTTATCTTAATATTTCATTATCCAGCAATCGGCATTATTCCCCAGCTGATTAAGTTCTTATTCCGTTTTTACTATATATAATATAGGGTTATCATCGTCAACAAAATTAACGTCTTTAAAAACCGCCTTCCCTTTTTCCGTAAGTTCACTTCCTGCATTTTCAATGTCCATTGGACTCAAAATTGCAATAAATTCATCTTGCCCTTTCGTGAACTCAAAAAGAGGATATTGTAGTCCGGTTAAATCATCAACACAATTTTCAAATGTATATGACCGGGTTACTCCCTGTCTTTTATCATATACAGCAACACAAGGCATTTGCTTGTCGAAGAATATTAATTGTATGTAATTTCTATTTTCCGTTAAATATTTAATTTTTCCACGAGAATTTGCTAATTTCTTTTTTACTTCCCTATGAGGAATATCTTCTAAATCCTCAAAATCAATACTTTCTTCGCCAAAATTCACTTCATAGGCAACCTTTATTCTATGATCGGATTGCATCTCATAAATCTTATTATCCAAATAGATCCGATATAGCAAAATAGAATCTTGTTTAGAAAAAGGATGTATAAGCATCAAAAGATTATCTCCCATTCGTTTATTCGGAAAATCTTCATATAGTATCCTTCCTTTTATATCAGTCACAATAAGATTGCCCCTATCAAGTCTATCACACACAAAATGCAACTGATTTTTCTGATATTCCATAGCATCAGCAAAGAAATCGAGAGTTATTGTCCCAAGAGGCTGTCCAGACAAAGAATAAGTAAAGAGTTTTTTCTTATCACAAAGCACATAAATTAAATTCTTTTCCTTGTCTATGGAAAAATCATTAATTTGCATATATTCATTAGGCCCGCTCCCTCTTTTTCCAATAGCAAATTTATATTCTCCCTGGGTATCGAATACATACAAACGGGCACTATGCATTTTATCCAAAACAAATATCTTCCCATCATAAAATTCCAACTTACTTATCCCGCCTATCAGACAACTATCATTGGTTTCAAGTGGAATAACGGAAAAAGATGAAGCTATGCTTGACAACTTAAATTTCCCGCCATTAATCTCCTGACAATCAATCATCTTATATTCACCATTCGGAGTGTTTATAGTAGAAGACCGCCTGCATGAAGATACTAAAACTAAAAGGAAGAAAAAGAATAGAAAAACGATACTATTTTTCAGAACTGTAATACACACTGACATATTCCACCTCGATTTACCAATAGATGTAATCATGCTATTTCGTCTTGCCATTAATTTCATCACGTGATTTATTTATATGTTTGAATAACACAAAGATAATATTATTTATAATAACCAACAGATAATATTAAAAACTATTTAGCCATTCATTTCTCTTTTTCCATGCACATCTAAGCAAACTACTTATCTTAATATTTCATTATCCAGCAATCGGCATTATTCCCCAACTGGGAAACTTCATCATTTCAAATAATATTTCAATATTACAGGATTATCGTCTTCTTTCAGCGTCTCCATTTTATGAATTTCTTGTGGTGACATCAAATTACGATCCATATATTGAGACAACTCATCCGGTTGGCAAATAGCAAGTAATACATTATCTATTATACCAAAACAAGGATACATAAAGAAGGGCTTTCCTTCTTTCAACAGAAAACCTTCATTCTTTTTCCTATTATAAATATAATGACTGCCATATCCTCTCACTGCTTTAGCTAAAAAGATATATACATAATCATCATTGAAAAATTTAAGCAATGGCAAAGTCTTTCCTGATTTCCTCAGATATTGATATCTTTCCGTTGCGTCTTCTGTTATTTTTCTTCTTTCCTCATCAGAGTCAGTTCTCTTTCCGCTCGCCCTTCCAGGCAAGTTATCATCTTCAACTTCCGCATCCCCAAAATCAAGATACATAATAGGATTAAGTTTCTTTTCTTTCGCATTTATTTGATAGAAATAATAATTAAGTCCGAAAGGAACAAAATAAAATTGTTCTCCTATATGATAAAAACAATTATGCGCCATAGTGTTTTCGGAAATAGTTCCTTCATAATTTGCACTAATAGCTTCTTGAGTTCTCAAATTAACAAATGAAACTTCTTGATCCGTCCACATAAAAGGATTAGTAAAGATATAATTATCTGTATCTAAAGCCATCAAGTAATCCACAGGAAATTCCGGTTTAAACTTTCTCTTTGCCAATAGCTCAAATGTTGGACTATAAGTATATATTGTTCCATAAGGATTGAGCAGATCAATACCTTTTAAGTAAGGATTTAGATTAATATCCAATACCATGACGTAATCTTCCGGTCCTTGCCCTTTCATCTTCTTTGAATTTGCAACATATTGCCCATTCCCCGAAAATGTATAAATGATTTGATCACTTGTATAAATCACAAACATATCCGTCCTTTTATCATAAAGGACTTTATTACATCTATGAAATAAAGATGAATCATTCGTTTCCAAAGGCACAATCTCTATTTTCTCTAAAAACAATGAAACATCCTGCGAAACTTCATCTACTTCGACCGGTATTATTTCAATACCACTTAGCAAACTCTTATTGTTCGTGGAACACGCACAAATAATAATCGATAATACTATTAAACTGGCTGTTTTCATCATTAGTTTTCTATGGAAAATAGTACTTTTAGTTTTCATTGTGTGTCACATTTTTGTATGTCTTAACTACAAAGTTAACGTAATCTATGACAATTATAGAATATCACTCACTATTTTATCTTTTCTCATTAGAAAATCTGTCCTATTTTTAAAATTTCCCTATCAAATACTAAGTCAAAAAAGAAAATTACCACTCCGACCCTGCCAATGGCATACTTTATTTCTGTATCAACAGAGTGACGCTATCGCATACAAATAGCAACGGTATAGAGACCGGATAGCTACGCTATTCCGACCCTATACCGTCGCTATATAAAACCCAATATAATTGTGTTGATTTCTAGTCTCAGCGCTGTGTAGGCAGGGTAAATTCCTGCGAATCGCAAATTATTCCGTTCTCATCCGCCACCGCTACACGAAATGTTACCTCACCGTCTTTCAGTTTCTCGCCTGCATGAATGGAAGCGGTGTAACGAATACCTTCCCCCGGAAGGATTTCCTCTATCATCACAGAAGGAGAAATGCCGAGATGCTTCACCTTGCCCACTGTTTCTACCAAGGGGACAATATTATAGACAGGGTTCCGCCCTTCATTCATAATCTCAAAGATGATCTTGCTATTCTCTCCCGCATCAATCACATGACTACGGTTATCATCAATAAAACGAATCCTGCGCAGTTTCAGCTGGGTAAGAGGTCGCTGCACCTGTGGCTGTTTCTTATATTTCCGGACACGAACTTCCCGTACTTCAGGAATATAAGCATCCTCCTCTATCGGTTCTTGTCTCGGTGCTGTCAATGCATTCCCTATCGCTGCACCGGCAATGGTCCCTACAATATTTCCAATAGCAGAACCGCGATAACCGCCTCTCCAGCCATGATTATTATCCCCGATAAGCCCTCCTATCGAGCCGCCCAGACTTCCTCCGATAGAAGCGCCTGCCATGATAGCTCCCGGATTTCCCATACGCCCCGATGCACACCCGCTCAAAATCAAAGCGGAAAGCAAAATTACTGTTATTTGTTTCTTCATGACCTTCTCTATTTAGTGTGTTACTATTTATTTTATCACTTTAAAACGGGCAAAACGCAATAATAGTTGTTTGTCACCCGCATTTTTGAAATGAATGGTTGCTTTCGCATTATCTCCCGTTCCTTCCACTTTCATCACTTCACCCAGTCCGAAACGTTCGTGCTCTATCATCTGTCCGGCACGTACTCCCGTCACCGACGCAGCATTCGAAGCTGCCGACTGTGCACTACTGCTTCCACTCACCGCACTCACTTTTTTCAGGTTTCTCGGCACACTGGGGGCTATAATCTGTGCTTTCGAACGTGCACGCTGTTCGGAAGAACTACTACCGAAAGAAGCACGCGACGGAGAAGCGGAACGAGTGAAGCCTCCCTCAATCTCCCTACGGAAACGCCCTGCGCCTTCATCAACCGAACGACTCACTCCTGCCTCATGCGGTAATTGCAAATAATGAACATCAATATCACGCAAGAAGCGGCTGGGACTTCCAAATTCCATTTTTCCGTAACGAAAACGGGTCTTTGCAAACGAAAGATAGCAATGTTCTTCCGCACGGGTGATCGCCACATAGAACAAACGGCGTTCTTCTTCCAATGCACGAGGAGAATCTCCTGCCATTCCACTGGGAAAGAGATTTTCTTCCAGCCCGACCACAAATACGTTCTTAAATTCCAGTCCTTTAGCCGAATGCACGGTCATCAAGGTTATCTTTTCCCCGTCATCCGCTTTATCAGAGTCCTGATCGGTAAGCAAGGCAATCTCCGAAAGAAAATCGGTCAGGGAAATGTTCGGGTTACCTTCTTCCTGCCGCAAAGCACAAAAGTCATTCATCCCGTTCACCAACTCCTCGATATTTTCTTTCCTGCTCAAGTTTTCAGGCGACGTATCCTGACAGACATCATTGATGATACCGGACCGACGGATAATATCTGTTCCTATTTCGTATGCATTCTTATCCGCCTGACCGGTAATAAAACCCTCAATCAGTTCACGGAAACCTTGCAATTTCGCATGCGTCCCTTTATTGATATTGAGCCCATAACTCAATGGTTCACAAAGTGCCGCCCAAAGGCTGACGCCATTATCGGTAGCCGCCGATATAATCTTTCCGACAGTAGTATCCCCGATACCACGGGCAGGATAATTAATGATACGTTTGAACGCTTCTTCATCATTCGGATTCACCACCAACCGGAAGTAAGCAATCACATCCTTTATCTCCTTACGCTGGTAAAACGAGAGTCCTCCATATATCTTATAGGGCATACTTCGTTTCCGAAGTGCTTCCTCAAAAACACGGCTCTGCGCATTCGTTCGATATAAGATAGCAAATTCGGCATATCCGTAACGAAACTCCCGGCGCAATTCTGCTATTTTGTTCGCCACAATATCCCCTTCTTCCACATCACTGTAAGCTTGAAATACCCCAATCGGCTCTCCCTTTTCTTTCTCCGAGAATACGGCTTTCCGTATCTGACGTTCATTCTTCTCAATCAGACTGTTGGCAGCACAGACGATCGTTTGCGTAGAGCGATAATTCTGTTCCAACTTGAAGACTTTCGTATCCGGATAGATTTTTGTAAAATAAAGGATGTTATCAATATCCGCACCCCGGAAGGAGTAGATACTCTGTGCATCATCCCCTACCACGCAGACACGCTGGTTTTCCTTCGTTAGTTGCAGGACAATGCTGTGCTGCGCATAGTTCGTATCTTGATACTCGTCCACCAACACATAACGGAACTGATCACGATAACGCGCCAGCACATCCGGGAAATCACGGAACAGGATATAAGTATACACCAGCAAATCATCGAAGTCCATTGCCCCGGCCTGGCGACATCTCTCCCAGTAACGGGTATAAATATCACGGATAGCAGGCATTTTAGCGGCCATATCGCCTTCATAAGCCTCTTTGTTAGCGGCATATCCCGTAGGAGTGACCAGATGATTTTTGGCATTGGAAATACGTGCCTGTACGACTCCCGGCTTATAGGTCTTTTCATCCAACCCCATTTCCTTAATGATTGAACGAAGCAGACTTTTGCTATCTGCCGTATCATAAATAGTAAATTGGGAAGTAAATCCGATATATGATGCTTCGGCACGAAGGATACGGGAGAAAATGGAATGGAAAGTGCCCATCCACAAATAACGTGCCCGCTCCATACCTACCTGACGGGCAATACGCTCCTTCATCTCACGCGCCGCCTTATTGGTAAAAGTCAGTGCAAGGATGTTCCACGGGTTGTAACCGTTCTCAAGCAAATAGGCAATTTTATAAGTCAATACGCGCGTCTTTCCCGAACCGGCACCGGCTATTACCAGCGAAGGTCCGTCGTTATAAGTCACTGCAGCACACTGACTCTCATTCAACTCCTCTATATAATTGGTATTCATAACAGCATTATAAAAACTATGAGGATTTTTAACAAACCCTTGGCGTTCAATTTTGTTCTCAATACAAAAGTATAATATTCATTTGAGAATGAAGGTATTTTTATGATTTTTCATCACTAACTATTTTAACCTAACCCCCAAAAGCAATGAAAAGAGGTATATTTTTATCAATTATTTTAGGTTTGTGCCTGATTACCTGCATTCCGCAGGTCATGGCGCAAAAACAAAGCCGCATGGAAAAGTTGCTCAGGTATCTGAACGACAACGACGCCGACAAATGGCAGAAGAACCGCGAAAAGCTGGATGATGAGACGCAAACTTATTACTCTGAAGAACTGGCACTGCTGGATGTGCTCCACCAACTATGGAATGAACATAGCGAACAGGCTGCCACAAACTATTTCGGATGTTACGGGAAAGCTTTCCAAGGAAATTTTTCCACGATTTGTGACGAAGAAAAAATACAGCTTTCCGATGTACGGAACAGAGCTGAACAGTCGATTATCTACATCCTGGAAGGTTCGAAGGACAAGATTCCTTTCAGCCGGGCAGTGATAGACAGCATTCGCTCGACTGATTATCCTGCCGACTCCGTGATGCTGCAAAGGCTACGGGATATTCGCGAACTGGCATTATTGGAAGGTATGCTAAAAACACCCACGCCCGGCACTTATCAGACGTATCTCGCAGAATATCCAAACGGAAAGTTCATCGCACAAGTCAACGCTGCCGAAAACAAACGGCTCTATCAACTTGTGGAAAAAGATCCTTCTTCCGGAAATTTCAAAGCATTCTTCGATAATGCCGATATGCAGAAATTCTTTAGGGATAAAGACAGTCGTCCTTATCTTGCGGAGGTCCGTTCGCTTTACGACAATTTCCTGTTCCAGCACATCGACAGTCTCCAAAAAGAAGGGAATGCCACTGCGATCCGCCAAATTATCGACGACTACAAGCATACGCCGTACCTGACTGCCGCCGCCCGTACTCATCTGGACGATTTGGAGTACTTGAGCGAGAAAGCTGATTTTGAACTGTTGAAACCGGCTATTGTCAATTCTGAGTCTTTGAGTTTACTGAAAGATTTTCTCTGTACACATCATTACAAAGAATTTCGTGACCAGGCAAATGCACTACGTAACCCATTCGTCTTGCAAGCCATTCTCGCCACTCCTACTTCTGTAAAATATTACAATCAGGGAAGGTTGATAAAGTCCGTAGAAAATGATAGTACGGGAAATATCTCAACCACTTATACATACAATGAGAAAGGACAGCTCACCTCTATGCTTTCAATCACCGAAAAAAACGGGCAAATAAGTAACGAGATACAAACGAACAGACTGTACGATCCGCAAGGGCACTGCATCTTTGAGGTGAAGACGAATCCGAAAACCAAAACGGACATTTACCGGCAAACACGCCGCATTGGTGCCGACGGAAGCATAGAAAGCGACTCGCTGAAATATACAGACGGAAGATTCACTGTCAGCACCTACAACAAGCAGGGACAACTGACAGAAACCAAGGAATACAACAAGAACGGGGAACTTCAGGCATATAAGGCCAATAAGTATGACGAAAAAGGACGGCTGACGGAATCACAACACCAAAATCTGCAGTTCGCCAACGTACCGGATCAAATTCTTTCTCAAAAAGAATCGTATGAATATGACAAATACGGCTACCTGACCCGGATAGTTTACCAACGCATAACGGGCAATAACCAGAAAACTTCCGGTTACCTGACTTGCCTGTACGATGATTATGGTAACCGGATTGACGGTAACTCCTATTACGAATATGATAATACAGGACAATGGATCTATCGCGCAGACCGCGACAATCCGAAGGAAACAGAGCGTGTACAGTACATTTACAAATAAAATGAGATGTAGTGAACCTTTTCCGCCAACCTGCTGTTATTATAGTATAACAAGCCAATTAAAACTTGTAACATTATGAATACTATATTAATGTCTTTAATAATTATGACCATGACTTACGAAATGCCAAAACTTCCCTACGCAAACAATGCGTTGGAACCTGTAATCAGTCAGCAAACAATAGATTTCCATTACGGAAAGCATCTACAAACGTATGTAAATAATCTGAATAGCCTTGTGCCCGGAACAGAATATGAAGGTAAAACGGTAGAAGAAATCGTTGCCTCAGCACCGGACGGAGCTATATTCAATAATGCGGGACAAGTATTGAACCACAATCTGTACTTCCTGCAATTCGCCCCGAAACCTTCGAAGAAAGAACCCGGAGGCAAACTGGGAGAAGCAATCAAACGTGACTTCGGCAGCTTCGAGAACTTCAAGAAAGAATTCAATGCAGCAGCAGTCGGATTGTTTGGTTCTGGTTGGGCCTGGTTGTCCGTAGACAAGAACGGTAAACTGCATATCACCAAAGAAAGTAACGGAAGTAACCCGGTACGCGCCGGGCTGAAACCTCTTCTCGGATTTGACGTGTGGGAACACTCTTACTACCTGGATTACCAGAACCGCCGCGCCGACCACGTGAACGCCCTGTGGAATATCATCGACTGGGATGTGGTAGAAAAAAGAATGTAACCGGACGCATATAATAAACTAAACTATACTATTGAAAAGGTCGTTGTGAATTTCACAGCGGCCTTTTTTCTAGCATAAAAAAAGGTAATATATTTATTGGATATCAGCTACATAAGTTGTATTTTTGCGATACTTGAATCAACATAACAAACAATTATGACACTTTATAAAAGAAATAAGATATTGTTCATTGTCTTCATTGCTCTCCTATTCTTCTCCCCCCGTTTATGCAATGCTGCCGACACAGAAGAATCTGCAGAAGAGATACTTTTCATTACCTCCTATAATTCTGATACTAAATATACCTACGACAACATATCAACATTTATACAGACTTATACCCAACTGGGCGGAAAGTACTCCACTATCGTAGAAAATATGAATGTAACGGATTTGTCACAGGCCCATAAATGGAAAGAAACGCTAACCGAGATTCTGGATAAACATCCGGGTGCAAAATTAGTTATTTTCCTCGGCGGTGAGGCATGGAGCAGCTTCCTTCATCTCGAAGATGAGAAATACAAAAGACTCCCCGTATTCTTTGCAATGGCATCCCGCAACGGCATCCGAATTCCGGATGAGCCTATTGATATGCAGCAATATGAACCCCAGAGCATTGACTTGACGGAACGAATGAAAGAATATAATGTAAAATACTGTTCTTCATACGAATACGATATTAACAAGGATATAGAAATGATGAAATATTTCTATCCGGAAATGGAACATCTGGCATTCGTTTCGGATAATACATACAACGGTCTTGCCGAACAGGCCTGGTTTAAAAAGAATCTGAAAAATCATCCGGAACTGTCTATCACTTACATCGACGGCCGAATCCATACACTTGATATGGCGGTCAACCAATTACGTGTTCTCCCCAAAAATTCGGTAATGCTGCTTGGCATCTGGCGAATCGATAACAGAGGAATCACCTATATGAATAATTCCGTTTATGCTTTCTCCAAAGCAAATCCTTTATTGCCTGTGTTCAGTCTGACGTCCACCGCAATAGGTTATTGGGCTATCGGAGGATATGTCCCCCAATATGAAGGGATAGCCAAAGGAATGGGAGAATACGCATATCAGTTTCTGGATAAAGGGAAAAATGACATCCGTAGCATTAATATATTACCCAACAAATATAAATTTGATGCCAATAAATTAAAAGAATGGGGATTTGAAGACAAGAAGTTACCCATTAATTCAATCGTAATCAACCAGCCGATCCCTTTCTTTGTGGCTTACAAAACGGAAGTACAGTTTATCCTGCTCACCTTCCTTGTATTGATAGGCGGACTGATGATTGCATTGTATTACTATTACCGGACTAAAATTCTGAAGAATCGTCTGGAAAGAACAACGAAACAACTACGGGAAGATAAAAAGAAACTGGAAGCATCGGAGATAGAATTGCGTGACGCCAAAGAGCGTGCGGAGGAAGCCAACCAGCTAAAGAGTGCTTTTGTGTCGAATATGAGTCACGAAATACGTACGCCATTAAATGCAATCGTAGGTTTCTCCAGTTTGCTAATCAATTCCGTAGAACCTTCGGAAGAATTGCAAGAATATGCCAATATCATCCAGACCAATTCTAACCTGTTGCTACAGCTTATCAGCGACGTACTGGATGTATCGCGTCTCGAATCGGGAAAGCTGCAATTCAACTATGAATGGTGCGAACTGGTGACTCATTGCCAAAATATGATTACCCTGACCAACCGGAACAAAACAACGAATGCAGACGTCAGGCTGCAAATGCCCAAAGAGCCATATATGCTCTATACCGACCCGTTGCGTCTGCAACAAATCATCATCAACCTGCTGAATAATGCGTTAAAATTCACTCCCGCCAGAGGAAGCATTACATTGGATTACACGGTGGACAAAGAAAAACAGTGTATACTATTTTCTGTGACCGACACTGGTACAGGAATCCCCGAAGACAAGCAGGAACTTGTATTCCAACGCTTCGAGAAGTTGAATGAATTTGTACAGGGAACAGGGTTGGGACTGGCTATCTGTAAACTGACGATTCAATATATGGGAGGTGATATCTGGATTGACAAAGATTACAAAGGCGGAGCGCGATTTATCTTCTCTCATCCTATCAAAGAAAGGGAATCAACAGAAAAATGAAAAAAAATCGGTTGATTTAGTGTTTTTCTGTTTCTTTTTCGCTTACTTTGCCCCCGTAAAGACAAAGGGGTGCCCCACGAGGGGCTGAGATTATACCCTAGGAACCTGAGGCAGTTAGCACTGACGTAGGGATTGTGTTTCTTCTTATCGCCTTTCTTATAAAAGCACGCTCTTTGTATTTACTTTCAACTTATTTATTTTGATAGGACAATGAAAGTACAAGTGAACAACAAAGAGGTGGAAATAACTCCCGGCTCTACCCTTACCCAACTGACAGTGCAACTGGAGCTTCCGGTTCAAGGCATCGCTATCGCCGTAAACAACAAAATGATTCCCCGTACCGAATGGGAACGTTTTTCGTTGCACGAGAATGACAATCTGGTAATTATCAAAGCGGCTTGCGGAGGATAGTAAGATGATCAGTCTACAATTTATCACTCACCGGACCGAACGGTATTCTTACTTCGAATCGGCACGTATGGCACTCGAAGGAGGCTGCAAATGGATTCAGTTACGCATGAAGGACGCACCACTCGATGAAGTGGAAGCGGTAGCCTTGCAACTAAAACCGCTCTGCAAAGAGCATGAAGCTATCCTGATTCTGGACGACCACGTCGAACTGGCTAAGAAACTGGAAGTGGACGGTGTGCATCTGGGAAAGAAGGATATGCCTATCGATCAGGCAAGACAGATACTCGGAGAAGCCTTTATCATTGGCGGCACAGCCAATACGTTCGAGGATGTCCTACTGCATTATCGTGCCGGAGCAGATTACCTCGGTATCGGTCCTTTCCGCTTTACAACGACCAAGCAGAATCTGAGCCCTGTTCTGGGCTTGGAAGGCTATGTCTCTATCCTCGCGCAAATGCAGGAGGCACATATCGAGCTGCCGGTAGTAGCTATCGGAGGAATCACTTACGAAGATATTCCCGCCATACTACGCACGGGAGTGAACGGCATTGCCCTATCGGGAACGATTCTCCGGGCAAACGATCCGGTAGAAGAAACAAGAAGGATTTTAAATAACAACTAATTTATAGGATATGGAAAAGTTAGTAATTGCGGGACGTGAATTTAATTCCCGCCTTTTCCTGGGAACAGGAAAATTCAACTCCAACGAAGTAATGGAACAAGCTATTCTGGCATCGGGTACGGAAATGGTAACCGTAGCCATGAAGCGCATCGACATGGACGATAAAGAGGACGATATGCTGAAACATATTATCCACCCACATATCCAGCTATTACCCAACACTTCCGGCGTGCGGGACGCTGAAGAAGCTGTATTTGCCGCACAAATGGCCCGTGAGGCATTCGGTACAAACTGGCTGAAGCTGGAGATTCATCCGGACCCGCGTTATCTGCTCCCCGACTCTATCGAGACACTGAAAGCCACGGAAGAACTTGTCAAATTAGGCTTTGTGGTATTGCCTTATTGTCAGGCAGACCCTGTGCTCTGTAAACGACTGGAAGAAGCAGGTGCGGCTACGGTCATGCCTCTCGGCGCTCCGATCGGCACGAACAAAGGATTGCAAACGAAAGAATTCCTGCAGATTATTATCGAACAGGCGGGAATTCCGGTAGTAGTAGACGCCGGTATCGGCGCTCCTAGCCATGCTGCCGAAGCAATGGAACTGGGTGCATCCGCCGTATTGGTGAATACGGCAATAGCTGTTGCCGGAAACCCGGTAGAAATGGCCAAAGCTTTCAAAGCCGCTACTGAAGCCGGAAGACAGGCTTACGAAGCGGGGCTGGGACTGCAAGCCTTCAATTTTGAAGCAGAGGCAAGCTCACCATTAACTGCATTTCTTGATAAATAAAATTAAAGCGTAGTCGACAACCTGACTACTCAGTTGCTTAAAAAACAATTATGGAACAAAGAATAAAATTTCCCCGCTCCCAAAAAGTATATCTACCCGGCAAACTTTATCCGAATATCCGCGTGGCGATGCGGAAAGTAGAACAAGTGCCCAGTGTCAGTTTCGAAGGAGAAGAAAAAATAGCTACGCCTAATCCGGAAGTATACGTATATGACACCAGCGGTCCGTTCAGTGACACTGAAATGAACATTGACTTAAAGAAAGGACTGCCTCGTATGCGTGAGGAATGGATTGTAAGCCGGGGTGACGTAGAACGTCTACCTGAAATCACTTCGGAATACGGCCGAATGAGAAGGGATGATAAAAGCCTGGACCACCTGCGCTTTGAACATATCGCTCTACCTTATCGTGCCAAAAAAGGAGAAGCTATTACCCAAATGGCGTATGCGAAAAAAGGAATAATCACTCCCGAAATGGAGTATGTAGCTATTCGTGAGAATATGAACTGCGAGGAGTTAGGAATAGAAACACATATTACTCCCGAATTTGTCCGTCAGGAAATCGCAGCCGGACGTGCCATATTACCCGCCAATATCAATCATCCCGAAGCTGAGCCTATGATTATCGGCCGCAATTTCCTGGTAAAAATCAATACGAACATAGGTAATTCCGCCACTACTTCAAGTATTGATGAAGAAGTAGAGAAAGCATTGTGGAGCTGCAAATGGGGCGGAGACACACTAATGGATCTCTCGACAGGAGAAAATATCCACGAAACACGTGAATGGATTATCCGTAACTGCCCTGTGCCGGTCGGCACCGTACCTATCTACCAGGCTCTTGAAAAGGTGAACGGTGTAGTGGAAGACCTGAATTGGGAAATCTACCGTGACACCCTCATCGAACAATGCGAGCAAGGAGTGGATTACTTCACGATTCATGCAGGTATCCGCCGCCATAACGTACACCTCGCTGACAAACGTTTATGCGGTATTGTCAGCCGTGGAGGAAGTATTATGAGCAAATGGTGTCTGATGCATGACCGCGAAAGTTTCCTATATGAACACTTCGACGATATCTGCGATATTCTGGCTCAATATGACGTTGCGGTGTCTTTGGGTGACGGACTTCGTCCGGGCTCTATCCACGATGCCAACGATGAAGCGCAATTCGCCGAGCTGGACACTATGGGCGAGTTGGTGCTCCGCGCCTGGGACAAGAATGTGCAAGCCTTTATCGAAGGTCCCGGACACGTGCCCATGCATAAGATCAAGGAAAATATGGAACGCCAAATCGAAAAATGCCATGATGCGCCGTTCTATACGCTCGGCCCATTGGTCACGGACATCGCTCCGGGATATGACCATATCACCTCCGCTATCGGTGCAGCGCAAATCGGCTGGCTCGGAACGGCTATGCTGTGCTATGTTACTCCAAAGGAACATCTCGCCCTGCCCGACAAGGAGGACGTACGTGTAGGGGTCATTACTTATAAAATAGCTGCACATGCCGCCGACCTGGCTAAAGGGCATCCGGGAGCACAGGTACGTGACAATGCGCTAAGCAAAGCCCGCTATGAGTTCCGCTGGAAGGACCAGTTCGACCTGTCACTTGATCCGGAACGGGCACAGACCTATTTCCGTGCAGGACATCATATCGACGGAGAATACTGTACCATGTGCGGACCAAACTTCTGTGCTATGAGACTATCACGTGATTTAAAGAAAAACAAGAAATAACTCTAACAATATGTTCTCAGACGAATTAGAAAAAATATCCTGGGAAGAGACGACAAAAGCCATCTATTCCAAGACAGATGCCGATGTACGCCGGGCTTTAGGCAAATCCGGGCATCTGGACGTCAATGATTTTATGGCACTCATTTCGCCCGCCGCTACTCCTTATCTGGAAGTTATGGCACGGCTCAGCCAGAAATATACCATGGAACGGTTCGGCAAGACAATCTCCATGTTCGTGCCGCTTTACATCACCAATTCATGTACCAATTCTTGTGTGTACTGCGGTTTCCATATCAGTAATCCGATGAAAAGGACCATACTGACGGAGGAAGAAATCATCAACGAATACAAAGCTATCAAACGATTGGCACCCTTCGAGAATCTTCTGCTTGTTACGGGTGAAAATCCTGCTGCTGCAGGTGTCCCTTACATTGCCCGTGCACTGGATCTGGCAAAGCCTTACTTCAGCAACCTGCAAATTGAAGTAATGCCTCTTAAAACAGAAGAATACAAGGAACTGACGAACCACGGATTGAACGGAGTGATCTGCTTCCAGGAGACTTACAACAAGGCGAACTACAAAATTTATCACCCGAGAGGAATGAAATCCAAATTCGAATGGCGCGTCAACGGTTTCGACCGTATGGGGCAGGCAGGAGTACACAAAATCGGTATGGGAGTTTTAATCGGACTGGAAGAATGGCGCACGGATGTAACCATGTTGGCCTATCATCTCCGTTACTTGCAAAAGCATTATTGGAAGACAAAATATAGCGTTAACTTCCCACGTATGCGTCCGTCCGAAAACGGAGGGTTCCAACCAAATGTTATCATGAACGACCGGGAACTTGCCCAACTGACGTTTGCCATGCGAATCTTCGATCACGATGTAGATATCTCCTACTCTACCCGTGAAAGTGCGGAAATCCGTAACCACATGGCAACTCTGGGTGTGACGACCATGAGTGCGGAAAGCAAAACCGAACCGGGCGGATATTATAGTTATCCGCAAACGCTGGAGCAGTTTCATGTGAGCGATGAACGGAAAGCGGTAGAAGTAGAACGTGACCTGAAAAAACTGGGACGTGAACCGGTATGGAAAGACTGGGACCAAGCTTTTGACTTTAAAAGATAAAAACGGATGCGATACGACAGACAAATGATACTCCCCGAAATCGGAGAAGAAGGTCAGCTTAAGCTGAAAAAAGCAAAAGTACTCATCGTGGGTGTGGGAGGGCTGGGCTCTCCCATTGCCCTCTATCTGGCAGGAGCAGGCGTAGGCTGCATCGGACTGGTAGACGACGACCGGGTAAGTATCAGCAACTTGCAACGGCAAGTGCTCTATTCCGAGAACGAACTGGATAAACCGAAAGCTGTATGTGCCGCAGAAAGACTTTCCGCACTAAACAGCGGAATCAGTATCCTGCCCTATTCCACCCGGCTGACAGAGGAAAATGCCGGCAATATCATCCGCAAATATGATATCGTAGTAGACGGATGCGATAATTTCGCCACACGCTATCTGATTAACGATATCTGCATTGAACAAAGGAAACCGTACGTATATGGTGCCATCTGTGGTTTTGAAGGTCAGGTTTCGGTATTTAATTACGGAGAGATGAAAAAGAGCTATCGTGACCTCTATCCCAATGAAGAGGAAATGAAGCGAATGCCACCTCCCCCTAAAGGAGTAATAGGAGTCACTCCCGCCGTCGTAGGAAGCATTGAAGCAACGGAGGTACTGAAAATAATTTGTGGATTCGGTGATATTTTAGCCGGTAAACTATGGACGATTGACCTGCGGACATTGCAATCTAACAAATTTTCACTATAAACGTTGGTTTCTGACATAGTTAATTATTAACTTTGCTAAACAATTCAATTTAGCAGAAAGAAATGAAACTAATTGTAGTTACCACCCCTACCTTCTTCGTTGAAGAAGATAAGATTATTACTGCTCTTTTCGAAGAGGGTCTGGATATTCTACATCTCAGAAAGCCGGAGACTCCGGCTATGTATTCAGAAAGACTACTGACACTTATTCCGGAAAAGTATCACCGCCGTATCGTGACACACGAACATTTTTATCTTAAAGAAGAATTTAATCTAATGGGGATTCATCTGAATGCACGTAATCCCAAAGAACCGCATGATTATGCGGGACATGTCAGTTGTTCCTGTCACTCTGTCGAGGAAGTAAAAAACAAAAAGCATTTTTATGATTATGTTTTTATGAGTCCTATCTACGACAGCATTTCTAAAGTGAATTACTACTCCACATATACCGCCGAAGAACTACGCGATGCACAAAGGACTAAGATTATTGACTCGAAAGTTATGGCATTAGGTGGTATAAATGCAGACAATTTACTGGAAATCAAAGATTTCGGATTTGGAGGAGCAGTAATATTAGGCGATCTTTGGAACAGGTTTGATGCATGTTCCGACCAAGACTATTTGGCTGTGATTGAGCACTTCAAGAAATTAAAGAAGTTAGCCGATTAAAAGAGGAGTTGATATTATCCGGATAAAGCGTAGATACGAAAAAAGCCGCTACAAATTATCTTCATAGCGGCTTTCTTTATTTGCCAATATTCTGTTTTAGAACTTATATCCTACAACAATAGAAAAGTTCATATTCTTCGGATTGCCCAACTTCTGTACATCTACCAAACCGAATTGTCCATCCAAACCTGCTATGATTCTACCAAATTCCAATGCTACGCCAACACCGAGACCTGCATCAAAACGCTTAAAATCCACACCATCATCACTAAACGTTTTCACACTTTCTCCGGCTATCTTCGTTTTTCCTGCAATACCGCATGCGAAATAAGGACCTGCATTCACTACTAAATTGGTATTATCAGCGACATTGAAACGAGCTGCTCCCATTATCGGCAGTTCCAGATAATAAGCATTGACAGTAAGCGCATCTTTCTTAGCACCTTTACCGGTCAAAAACAAAGAAGGTTGCAATGACCAGGTATCATCAAAGGCATATTCAAAACCTCCGCCAAGCTTGAAACCAACCTTAGCATTCATATCAAGATCACCTGTGTAATTACTGAAGTTCATACCAACTTTTGCATTCCAACCTGTAATTTGTGAAAAGCCCGCAACTGAAATCAGGGCAAACAAAACAAACAAAATACTCTTCTTCATAATTTTAAAGTTTTAAATTAATACTTAAAGTCTTTATGACCTCATTGTTTAACAATACAAATGTATGATTGTAATTTGTATTAAACAACTTTTTCGTTAACAAGTGCATAAATTATAGAGTTTATACATAAAGAAAGGGAATTCCCTATTTTTGGGAACTCCCTTTCCTATTTTTTGTTCGATTTTTCTTATCTATCAGAATGCGTAGTGGAAACCGATTGAAAGATCTTCGCTAGTAAGTTTAAGACCGAAAGAATCTCCGGGAGTGTTTACATTTCTGCGGTATCCCAAGAAACCATATTTAGCAATAAAAGAGAAATGATCGTTCAATTTTACAGCAATACCCGGTCTAAAACCAATCTGTCCTGCCTTGCTGGTATCTCCGTCTTTTACCTTCACAAAACCAATGGCAGCAGCTCCGTCCAAGAACAAACGAACAGCATCGTTTTGATAATAAGACCAACGGATATACGGAGCAACAGAGAATGCATTTGTTGATAAGCTTCCGTTATAGTCATGTGAATAATCCAATTCAGCACCTAACGCCCATGTTTCGTTAAAGTTATATCCGATTTCCGGAGCTACTTTAAAAGACGTAGTATTGCCTGTGCTGTTACGCCAAACGTTGAAAGATCCGCCTACGTAAATGTCTTGTGCTTTTACAGCGATAGCTGCCACCATAACAACTATCAATAATAAACCCTTTTTCATCTCATTTTTTTTAAATTAAACAATTAGACCCCACTCAGGTCTGTTTTTCGAGGTGCAAATGTAAAGCTGTTTTTAGGATTAAACAAACATTTAGTTAGTTTTTTATAATAAATACCAAGGATTTCCTCAGAAGCACCGGATATCAAAGCAAAAACAAAGACAAAATAAAATAGGCTGCGAATACTTTCACAAGTATTTACAGCCTATTTCTTTAGATAGTTAAGTACCTAACCAGTGTATTTAGCTATCCCTCAATAGCAGCCTGCGCCGCCGCCAATCTTGCAATAGGCACTCGGAACGGAGAGCAGCTAACGTAGTTCAATCCTACTCTGTGACAGAATTTCACTGAAGAAGGTTCGCCACCGTGCTCACCACAAATACCACATTTCAAGTCCGGACGAATTGCACGGCCTTTTTCTGTTGCCATACGTACCAACTGTCCCACACCATTCTGGTCGAGCACTTGGAACGGGTCTACTTTCAAAATCTTCTTTTCCAGATAAACAGGAAGGAAAGAAGCAATATCGTCACGAGAATAACCGAAGGTCATCTGTGTCAAGTCATTCGTACCGAATGAGAAGAATTCGGCAGAAGAAGCAATACGGTCTGCAGTTAACGCAGCACGCGGGATTTCGATCATTGTACCTACTTTAAAGTCAATGCTGTCTCCCAGTTCCTCAAACAACTTCGCTGCTTCCGTGCGAATCACATTTTCCTGTTCCTTAAATTCATATAAGATACCAGTCAACGGAACCATGATTTCAGGATGTGTTTCTACACCTTCTTTCTTCAATTCCAATGCAGCACCCAAGATAGCACGTGTCTGCATCTGAGTGATTTCAGGATAAGTATTTCCCAGACGGCAACCACGGTGACCCAACATCGGGTTATGTTCACACAGAGACTCTACACGCTGCTGGATATATTGCAGGCTTACACCCATTGTATCCGCCATTTCCTGTTGTCCTTTCAGATCGTGAGGAACAAACTCATGCAAAGGAGGATCGAGCAGACGCACTGTCACCGGACAACCTGCCATTGCCTTAAAGATACCCTTAAAGTCGGCCTGTTGATACGGCAGAATCTTAGCCAATGCCTTACGGCGTCCTTCCGCATCTTCTGCCAGGATCATTTCGCGCATTGCCTTGATCTTTTCCCCTTCAAAGAACATATGTTCCGTACGGCAAAGACCGATACCCACAGCGCCGAAATTACGTGCTACTTCCGCATCATGAGGAGTATCCGCATTCGTACGCACTTGCAAACGGGTATATTTATCAGCAAGCGTCATCAATTCGGCAAAGTCACCGGAAAGCTCGGCAGCTTTCGTTTCTACTTTACCATTATATACTACACCCGTACTTCCGTTCAAAGAGATGTAATCACCTTCTTTCAGAACAACACCGTCAATTTCTACGGTACGAGCCTTATAATCAATATTCAAAGCACCTGCACCTGATACACAGCATTTACCCATACCACGAGCTACCACAGCAGCATGAGAAGTCATACCACCACGAGCGGTAAGGATACCCTCAGCAACTGCCATACCGGCCAAGTCTTCAGGAGAAGTTTCGATACGAACCATTACCACACGCTTGCCGGCAGCATGCCATTCGGCAGCGTCATCAGCAAAAAATACAATCTGACCGGTTGCAGCACCCGGAGAAGCCGGAAGACCACGGGTCAGGACTTTTGCAGCTTTCAAAGCGTCCTTATCAAATACCGGATGAAGAAGTTCGTCAAGTTTATTCGGTTCAACACGCATCAAAGCTGTTTTCTCATCAATCATGCCTTGGTGGAGCAAATCCATAGCAATCTTCACCATGGCGGCACCTGTACGTTTACCGTTACGAGTCTGGAGGAACCAAAGTTTACCTTCCTGTACGGTGAACTCCATGTCCTGCATATCCTTGTAGTGATTTTCCAGTTTAGTCTGAAGCGCATCCAATTCTTGATAGATTTCCGGCATGGCTTCTTCCATAGAAGGATATTTCGCAGCACGTTCTTCTTCGCTTACTCCGGCCAACTGTGCCCAACGTTGAGAACCGATCTTGGTAATCTGTTGCGGAGTACGGATACCGGCTACCACGTCTTCACCTTGTGCGTTAATCAGATATTCACCGTTGAAAAGGTCTTCACCCGTAGCAGCGTCACGTGAGAAACAAACACCTGTCGCAGAAGTATCGCCCATATTACCGAATACCATAGCCTGCACATTTACAGCTGTTCCCCATTCGTCAGGAATGCCTTCCATTTTACGATAAAGGATAGCACGTTCGTTCATCCATGAATCGAATACGGCGCAGATAGCTCCCCAAAGTTGCTCGTATGCACAAGTCGGGAAATCCTTTCCTGTCTGTTCTTTCACGGCAGCCTTGAACTTCTTGACAAGTTCTTTCAAGTCTTCCACTTCAAGTTCATTGTCTAGTTTTACGCCTTTCGCGTGTTTCACTTCTTCAATAATTTTCTCGAACGGGTCGATATCCTCTTTATTTGTAGGCTTCATGCCCAGTACAACGTCACCGTACATTTGTACGAAACGACGATAAGAGTCCCATGCAAAACGTGCGTTACCGGTCTTGCGGATAATACCTTCTACCACTTCGTCATTCAAACCCAAGTTCAGAATAGTATCCATCATACCCGGCATAGATGCGCGTGCACCCGAACGAACCGATACCAGCAACGGGTTGTCAATGTCACCAAATTTAGATTTCATCAACGCCTCTACATTAGCAATGGCTTTTACGACATCATTTTTCAGCAACTCAACCACTTTATCACGTCCTAATGTATTGTATTCTGTACAAACATCTGTTGTTATTGTAAATCCGGGGGGAACTGGAATTCCGATTAAATTCATTTCGGCAAGATTAGCACCTTTACCGCCTAACAAATTCTTCATGTCAGCTTTTCCTTCTGCCTGACCATTTCCAAAGGTATAAACTCTTTTTTTATCCATAATATTGTGTTTAAAGTTACATTATGACTTTTTTCTGTTCGCAAATCTAAGTATATTTCGCAAACCAGAAAACTTTTTGAGAAAAAACTTTCTATCAAAATGCAATTTCGACATTACAATCTGGAATATTTCTGTATACACGAAAATTTTCCAAAAAAAATACCTACTTTTGCAAAGTAATTATTAGACTGGTGTAAAAGTGGCAAGAAAGAAAAAAGAACTTCCCTTATTGGAGAAGGTAACAATCATGGATGTGGCTGCCGAAGGAAAAGCCATTGCAAAAGTAAACGACCTGGTAATTTTTGTTCCTTACGTAGTGCCGGGTGATGTCGTAGACCTGCAAATCAAGCGTAAAAAAAATAAATATGCCGAAGCCGAAGCGGTAAAGTTCCACGAACTATCGCCCAATCGTGCAGTTCCTTTCTGCCAGCACTATGGTGTTTGCGGCGGCTGTAAATGGCAAGTGCTACCCTACCCGGAGCAGATCAAATACAAGCAAAAGCAGGTGGAAGACAACCTGAGACGTATCGGAAAGATTGAACTTCCGGAGATTTCGCCGATTTTAGGTTCCGCAAAAACAGAGTTTTACCGGAACAAACTGGAATTTACATTTTCCAACAAACGTTGGTTGACGAACGAAGAAGTCCGTCAGGATGTGAAGTATGACCAGATGAATGCAGTAGGTTTCCATATTCCGGGAGCATTCGACAAGGTATTGGCAATCGAAAAGTGCTGGTTGCAGGATGATATATCCAACCGGATTCGTAATGCGATACGCGATTATGCTTATGAGCATGACTACTCATTTATCAACCTGCGTACGCAAGAAGGTATGTTACGGAATATGATTGTCCGCACTTCCTCCACAGGTGAACTAATGGTAATCGTGATCTGCAAGATTACGGAAGATCATGAAATGGAACTGTTCAAGCAGTTGCTTCAATTCGTGGCAGATTCTTTCCCGGAAATAACTTCTCTCCTATACATTATTAATAATAAGTGCAACGATACGATCAATGATCTGGACGTGTATGTGTTCAAAGGAAACGATCATATCTTTGAAGAAATGGAAGGATTGCGTTTCAAAGTGGGACCGAAATCATTCTATCAAACAAATTCAGAACAGGCATATAATTTATATAAGGTAGCCCGCGAGTTTGCCGGACTGACCGGAAATGAACTTGTATATGACCTTTACACCGGAACCGGAACTATCGCCAACTTCGTATCACGCCGGGCTCGTCAGGTGATTGGTATCGAGTATGTGCCGGAAGCCATTGAAGACGCAAAGGTGAACGCAGAAATCAACGATATTAAGAATACCCTGTTTTATGCAGGTGACATGAAGGATATTCTGACTCAGGAATTTATCAACGAGCATGGACGTCCGGATGTTATCATCACCGACCCTCCTCGTGCAGGTATGCATCAGGATGTGGTGGATGTAATCTTGTTTGCCGAACCCAAACGAATTGTTTACGTAAGCTGTAATCCCGCCACTCAGGCACGTGACCTGCAATTACTGGACGAAAAATATAAGGTGAAGGCCGTGCAGCCGGTAGATATGTTCCCTCATACTCACCACGTGGAAAATGTGGTATTGCTGGAACTCCGATAATCTTTAATTGAATCGTCCTTAAAAGAAAAAAGAAATGGAAAAAAGACCGAGAAGAACTCCTGCTGAAAAAGCACGTGCACAATATACCAATTATGCAGTCAAAGAGCCAATGGAACTAATGGAGTTCCTGACTGCCAAAATGCCGGACGCAAGCCGTACAAAACTAAAGTCATTGCTCAGCAAACGAGTGGTATTGGTAGATAATGTAATAACCACGCAATTCAACTTTCCGTTGAAACCGGGAATGAAAGTTCAAATCAGCAAAGATAAAGGAAGGAAAGAATTTAATAACCGATTGCTGAAAATTGTGTACGAAGACGCATATATCATTGTGGTCGAAAAGATGCAAGGACTTTTGTCCGTCAATACGGAACGTCAAAAAGAGCGCACAGCCTATACCATACTTAATGAATATGTGCAACGTTCCGGACGTCAACACCGAGTGTACATTGTACATCGTCTGGACAGAGACACTTCCGGATTGATGATGTTTGCCAAGGACGAAAAGACACAACGTACTCTGCGCGACAACTGGCATGATATAGTGACCGACCGTCGGTATGTAGCCGTAGTAGAAGGAAGTATGGAAAAAGATTATGATACTGTTGTTTCCTGGCTGACGGACAAGACTTTATACGTAAGTTCCAGTGGATATGACGACGGTGGTTCAAAGTCTATCACTCATTATAGAACAATCAAACGTGCCAACGGATATTCTTTAGTGGAACTTGATTTAGAGACCGGACGTAAAAACCAGATTCGTGTACACATGCAGGATTTAGGACATCCGATTGCCGGAGACGGAAGATATGGAGGAGAAAATTACTCTAACCCGATCGGTCGATTGGCCCTTCATGCTTTCAAACTGTGTTTCTATCATCCTGTAACGGGAGATCTAATGGAATTTGAAACACCTTATCCGGGAGAATTCAAGAAGTTGTTTCTGAAAAAATAGAATAAATACAAGTTAAAAGAAAGGAGCTATACTATTTATACACAAGTATGGCTCCTTTCTATATCTATTATATTATTTTCTTATTGCATTCTCAACTCAATATATCCGAAAAACTCGCCATCAAGATATAGATCACCTCGCATATAACGTCCGCTCACACGAACACCTCTCACCTCACGCAGAGCAAAATCATAACCATAATCAAGGTATAAAGTTCCATAATCTACCCGCCAACGAAAAGGCAAGTCACCGGCAGAAGCGCCGTCATAATCATAGACCTGATAATCAATTCCCAAGCCGTTATTATCCAAGCGAATACCGCTTTCTATCGGATCTCTGTTAGTACCAAACCCCAAATCTCCAACCCATGTTCTCCCCATGAGGTCATCATAAATATCTTCATCATCCTCACATGAAGTAAAGCCGACAAGCAACGTCAGCATCAGCAGAAAACCTGCGTATTTTTTAATCAGTTTCATAATCTTCTAGTTTATTGCGTTTATAAATACAAATTTAGCGTTTTTATTTTACTATATGCTCCAAGCCATAAGTTTTTTGTACCTTTGTTCCCGATAATATTAAAAATTCTACATGAAACTTCTTTGGCTTGATTTAAATAGCTCCTATGCACACTCATCGTTGGCGCTCCCTGCATTACACGCCCAGATAGCAGACGACACTACTATTGAATGGTGTATAGTATCGGCAACCATAAATGAAAATACCGGAATGGTTGTCAGCCGGATTCACAAACACCGGCCGGACATCATTGCCGCCACCAACTGGTTATTCAATCACGAACAGTTGCTACACATCATATCCCGTGCTAAAGCATTACTTCCGCATTGCTGCATCGTACTCGGCGGTCCGGAGTTTTTGGGAAATAATGAAGCCTTTTTATATAAGAACAAATTTGTCAGCGGAGTGTTCCGTGGAGAGGGTGAAGAAGTATTCCCCCAATGGCTGAAAGTATGGAATCACAGTAAAGAAACATGGAAATCAATAACGGGACTTTGTTACTTGGATGAAAACGGTCGCTATCAGGACAATGGAATTGCCCGCATCATGAACTTCTCTCAACTTGTTTCTCCCGAGAAAAGTTGTTTTTTTAACTGGAGTAAACCGTTTGTACAGTTGGAAACTACCCGAGGTTGTTTCAACACGTGTGCCTTTTGCGTCAGCGGTGGTGAAAAGCCGGTGCGTACCATTCCTTTGGAAGCTATCCGTGAACGTCTGAATGACATTCACCAGCATGGCATTAAGAACGTGCGCGTACTCGACCGTACTTTTAATTACAACAACAAACGGGCTAAAGAATTACTGGACTTATTCCGGCAATATCCGGACATCTGTTTTCATTTGGAGATTCATCCGGCTCTCCTTTCCGAAGAATTAAAACAGGAATTATCGGTCTTACCCAAGGGGTTATTACATTTGGAGGCCGGCATTCAAAGTTTAAAAGAGTCGGTTCTGCAACAAAGCCGCCGTATCGGAAAGTTATCCGACGCATTGGAAGGATTAAAATATCTCTGTTCACTAAAGAATATGGAAACGCATGCTGACCTCATAGCAGGTCTCCCACTCTATCACTTATCCGAGATATTCGAAGACGTCCGTACCTTGGCAGAATACGGCGCAGGAGAGATTCAACTGGAATCCCTAAAGTTACTTCCCGGTACCGAGATGCGGAGAAGAGCAGAAGAACTAGGCATTCAATACTCGCCCCTTCCCCCTTATGAAGTCCTCCAAACACGTGAGATTTCAGTAGACGAGTTACAGACAGCGCATTATCTATCCCGCCTGTTAGACGGCTTCTATAATACTCCTACCTGGCAAAACATCACCCGGATGCTTATTCTGGAAAATCCTCGTTTCTTACATGAGTTGCTTGATCATTTAGTTCAGGCAGATATCATCGACACCCCGTTAAGTCTGGAAAGAAGAGGATTGATCCTATATAATTTCTGTAAAAATCATTATCCCGATTACTTGACTCAAGTCAGTATCGCATGGATCGAAGCAGGTATGTCATTAAAGAAAGTTCCCGCCGAAAAAGTCAGAACCAAACGGCAAGTTCCCCCGGAGAGTTGGGAAGTCATCTATGGCTCCTATCGGGAAAAACTACGTCTGTGTTTTCTCCCCGTTGATGAAGACGGACATGGCTACTGGTTCGGATTTGAGTCTGAAATCCAAAAGATAGAACCCGTATTCAAAGCTATTTCATAATGATGAATAATCTACAAGAAAAGTTTTAGAAGCCAAGGAGACACAACTTCCATTTTATTCTCTACCTTTGTAGAACGATTAAATAACATCATATAATAATGAAAAACTTTATCAAGGGATTCCGGTTTACCCCCTCCAATTATCCGGCAGCAGTAGAAGACAAAATACAGAAATATAGAAAACAAGGATACAAACTTCCGCCCCGTAAAGTGCTCCGTACCCCCGAACAACTGGAAGGAATACGTGAAAGTGCCAAAATCAACACTGCACTATTGGATCATATCGCGGAGAATATCCGTGAGGGAATGTCTACCGAGGAAATTGACAGACTAGTGTATGATTTCACAACCGGTCACGGAGCCGTTCCTGCTCCCCTCAATTACGAAGGATTCCCCAAGAGTGTCTGTACAAGCATTAACGACGTAGTATGCCATGGGATACCCAACAAGAATGAAATCCTGAAAAACGGAGATATTATCAATGTGGATGTCTCTACCATTTACAATGGATACTTCTCTGACGCCTCCCGCATGTTTATGATCGGCGACGTAAGCCCCGAAATGCGCAAACTGGTCCAAGTGACGAAAGAGTGTATGGAAATTGGTATTGCCGCCGCACAACCCTGGAAACAACTGGGCGATGTGGGTGCCGCTATTCAGGAACATGCCGAGAAAAACGGATTCAGCGTCGTGCGCGACCTCTGCGGACACGGTGTAGGCATGAAATTCCATGAAGAACCGGATGTAGAGCATTTCGGACGCCGGGGAACAGGCATGATGATCGTACCGGGAATGACTTTCACCATTGAGCCGATGATTAACATGGGAACCTATGAAGTGTTTGTCGACGAAGCTGACGGCTGGACTGTCTGCACTGATGACGGATTGCCCTCTGCCCAATGGGAGAATATGATTCTGATTACTGAAACCGGAAATGAAATCCTGACTTATTAAATGGAATTGATTTTACTTATTGTTATCGCCGTATTAGTGATAGTATTACTTGTACTATCACTAACGAAAGGCAACAACCAAAATCAAGCGGAACAACTGCAAGCAGCCTTACGGCAACAAATGCAAGAAAACCGGGAAGAACTGAACCGAAGTATCCGGGAGTTGCGCATGGAAATGACGCAAGTATTAAATCAGAATATGCAGCAACTCCAGGATGTCCTCCACAAGAATATGATGACCACAGGAGAATTACAACGGCAGAAATTCGACACAATGGCCCGCCAACAGGAAACACTGATTAAATCGACCGAGAAACGCTTGGATGATATGCGTCTAATGGTTGAAGAAAAGTTGCAAAAAACGTTGAACGAACGAATTGGGCAGTCATTTGAGATTGTCCGTTCGCAACTGGAAAATGTGCAGAAAGGTCTGGGAGAAATGAAATCTCTGGCCCAGGATGTCGGCGGACTGAAGAAGGTACTGAGCAACGTAAAAATGCGGGGAACATTCGGTGAGGTACAGTTAGGTGCATTACTGGAGCAAATGATGAGCCCGGAACAATACGACGCCAATGTCAAAACGAAGAAAAGCGGAACGGAATTTGTAGAATTTGCTATCAAACTGCCGGGAAAAGACGATGTGAACAGCACGGTCTATCTCCCGATTGATGCCAAATTCCCCAAAGACATATACGAACAGTATTACGATGCTTTCGAAGCGGGAGATACCGCTTTGATCGAATCGTCCGGCAAACAACTGGAAAACACCATTAAGAAAATGGCAAAGGATATTCACGACAAATATGTCGACCCTCCTTTTACCACAGATTTCGCAATCATGTTTTTACCGTTCGAAAGTATCTATGCAGAAGTTATCCGGCGGACAAGCCTTGTCGAAACACTTCAGAAGGAATACAAAATCGTCGTAACAGGCCCGACTACTTTAGGAGCCATTCTGAACAGCCTTCAAATGGGTTTCCGTACCTTAGCCATTCAGAAACGTACCGGAGAAGTCTGGACTGTATTGGGAGCTGTAAAAACCGAATTCAGCAAATTCGGCGGACTGCTTGAGAAAGTACAAAAGAACCTGCAAAATGCCGGTGACCAGCTTGAAGAAGTTATGGGCAAACGAACCCGTGCTATCGAACGGAAACTACGTCAAGTAGAACAATTACCACATGAAGAAAGCCGGAAAATACTTCCAATCGAAGAAGACGGGGAACTATTTGACTAATCCGAAAAAAATAGCGCTAAAACGAATTTGTTAGGAATATCTTTCTTGAATGCTAGAGGGCGTGTCTAATAAGTCGGGGTGGTAGGTAGATGCACAATGCTGATAATAAACAATTCATGCATTCACCTACCACCTCCCCCTACGGGTACTCCTCCTTCCTGAAGGAGGAGAGTTTTAAATACTACCGACTTGTCATTCTGTTATTACTCCAGTAGTCTCTAACTTTGCAATCTCTAAACTATGCAGTCTCTAACTTTGCGATCTCTAACTATGCAGTCTCCAACTATTATCAGTGGAGAAATAAGTATTTTATTGATAGTTCAACTTTAACAAATAATTATTCCGGAGAACTGTCTTCACATCGGTCACTATCTCCATTTCACATCCCTTATCCACCTTCATACTGACAGTAATCTCATTCTTCTTATCTCCCTGTAATGTACAGAAATCTTTCAAATCTCTCTCCAATTCAGCCAGAGTAAAATTCGTTATTTCTTTCTCTACTTTGCCTGCGGCAGAGAGTAATTTAAGATGAATGCCGGTAATCTTCATTGTAGTAGAATTATTATATGGATTTTTCTTTCTATCCTTGATAGAAATATCGCCATAACCAATCAAAATAGGAAATTCTTTATCAAGGTATTCCTTACTGTTATTTCCCGATGTTTGGGCAATATCAGCCCGAATTTCAACAAAAGCATCCCGCATAACAGACAACAAATCTTTTACCTGTTCTTTAGGAGTATCAGGAGAAAACAAGACCCCTCCCACTTGATCCTCTGCACTGTTATACTTTTCTTTTGCCAGGCGCTTATGTTCCACCATTGTTTTTTTAAGTACCTCTTTCAGGTCTTCCTTAGCAATCGTTTTATTGTTCAAAGTCAATTGTCCATTAGCATCTACTTTTACGATATGCGTCTGTCGCTCCCGAATCTTATATTTCAGCTCCGCATTCTTAGGAGAACGATTATAATATGCCTCCATTTCATCATCAACAAACTTGAAGATATCCTGATCTTCTCCGGTTTTTGATTGCAATACTTCCCGGACCGTATTTAGTCCTAAGTCTTCTTTCACTTCCGGCTGTGCAAACGCATAAAGCGCTCCACCCATTACAGGCACCACAAACAATAGTTTCAACCGTGCCCACCGATTGGTTCTTTCTTTTAACATCATAGTAATACGTTTTTTAAGTTTAGAGTGATTAAAACCGTTGGCCATAGAGTAGAGCCTTGTACCAACAGCTTTTTTCACCAATAAAAGTTGATATCTCGTTGCATCAATGCCTGTATTAAGCACCCCATTATCCGCTTCAAACTCATGTACTTCCTGCAATTCCCGTTTCAGCAGCCAAATGGCCGGGTTGAACCAATAAAGAATTAACAAACACTGCATACATAATAAATCGAGTGTATGCCGATAACGTAAATGCATCGTCTCATGGAGTAAGATCCCGTCTGTCGACTGTTGTGAGTAGTCGGATACGGAAACAACAATATATTTTCCCCAGCAAAAAGATGAAATAGGTTCCGATACTACAATCAGTTTATACTTCCCATAGGAGCGCCTCTTTCCGTTCCGTATAAGCTGGAACATCCGATAAAAGGAAAGCAAAATCCTGCACAAAACAAACAGCCCGCCTGCCAGATAAACATATCCCAAAGCAATAGGACACCAATTTATAGCCTGCATATTTCCGGTTTCGTCCACTTGCGGCCGAACCCAAAACATTGTGTCCCAAAATATGCCGTCCGCCTGCTCAACAAAAATCCCCTGAATCGTTTGTAAAGGAACAGTTAAAAATGTCTCCTCTTGAGTGGTAAATTCTATCAAAGGGAGAAACATACATCCTATGATCCCCGCCAATATAGTCACCCGGTTGAAGCGAAAAAAAGTAGTTCCGCTCATTAATAATTTAAAGAGTAGATAGAATATTATCAGGTAACATCCGGATTTCAACAGATAAAACAATAAGTCTCCCATAGTAATGACATCTTTTTATCAATAGTGCGTTTCCCAACTATTATTGCAAAAACTATTTTTCGTTTTTCCCTCGTTGAATCTGGTCAATGAGTGCTTTAAGCTCATCAACAGACAATCCTTCTTCTTCAATAAAAGAAGACACAACATTGACATACGAATTATTATAGTATTGAGAAATCACTTCTTTAAGAGCAGAACTTTTATACTCCTTCTCCGAAACAAGTGCATAATATTGATAAGTATTTCCATAAGGCGTATAACCTACGAATCCTTTCTCCTCCAACCCGCGCACAAGAGTGGAAACAGTATTATAATGCGGTTTGGGATCTTCATAATAAGCTAATAGTCCGCGAACAAACATCGGGCCGTTTTCCCAGAAAATACGCATTATTTCTTCTTCTTTTGCTGTCAATCGTTTCATACATTTCTATATTTTCGGTTTAACTCACCAAGTATAACGCCACAAATATAGTATTTAATATCGAACAAACAACTAAAAGGTGCAGTTATTCAACTAAAGAAAACAGTTATTTAACTATTCTTATTAGTAGATCAGTTCCATACCCTATTATTTCCATATAATAACTACCGGAAATAATAGGGTATAGAGAGTTTATTTAATCAGTATAGCTCCTTAAAGCCAGGTTTTTCACCCAAAGAACAAATATTCCGGTCAAAATCAAGTTCAGTACTAAAGTAAGTACAGAAATTACCAATGCCGGACCTCCCAAATTATATCCCAATGCGATAAAAATAATTCCGGCCCCCACTTCACCACGGGTAAACATACCGATAGAAAGTGCCAGTCGTTCACTCAGCTTCCGGTCACGATAGAAAAACATAGGACATAACTTTCCCACGTTCGACAACAAAGAAACAATTACCACATGAAACAGAATCATCCCCCACGACATCATTTCCTGGGAACCTGTCACCGAATATGCCCCCGAGTGCGTTTCCGCAAAATTGACTCCGATAAAATGAGGCATACTCATTCCTACCAGGAACATAAAGAAGAAAGAGATTCCGGTAGAAACTCTCCGTTCCACAGGCGTGTCATGTTCCTTATGCTTCATAATCATACCCAATACAAATGCCGGAAGCAGCACCTCAATATGGATACTTCCCGCCTCTCCGTACAGCTCCTTGCTACCGAGATAGAGTATCTGCGTAGCCAGAAATATGATAACCGAATAGAACAGGATCGCTTTCCAGTCCTGACGCCAGTCGTATTTATTCAACTGTTGCCAACCGGCGGCTAACAGCATAAACACAATCACCACGACAATAATCAACTGCCAGCGCAATCCGATCATCATGATCTGGAGAGGAATCATCAGGATGATCGTATCCAAATCATCGAAAATAGCCAATACCTGAATCTTCTTATAAATCCAACTGGACTTCAGCCCGATAGCGGCGAGCATGGTAAACAAGATTCCCGCTGATGTCGGAGCGGCAAAACGGCTCAACAGCAGGTTCTCTTTCCATGCCTCCCAACTATTCCAATAGTCAGGCGGAAGCAAGATAAACACATAGTAGATAGCAATCATAAACCAAGGCAAAGCAGCAGTAGCCATTGCTATAAAATAATCCTCGGCATAACTTTTCCAGCGGGACTTGTCGAGCACAAATTCCCGGCCCACATTAATCATTATAAAACTAAGACATACATAGAGTAGTATATTCGATATGGACTTCACGGTTCCATACCCCTCACCTGCTATCACCGGCAGGAATTGCGATACGACGAGCCCCAACATCAGGAAGCCCGAAAAAGACAGAACTTTTCTCATATTTCTAGTTGTTTTTTCTCCAAAAGTGATTGCCAAGGAAAGCTCTGCAGACAGAAAGCAATCACCTGGTGTATTAAAAAACTAACCGCAAGGCAATTTGTTCAGAAAACCTCTCTGAAAAAACTGCTTGCGGTTCTTTTTTTTAATCCAGTTTTAATACTGCGAGGAAGGCTTTCTGCGGCACTTCCACGTTGCCAATTTGTTTCATTCGTTTTTTACCTTTTTTCTGCTTTTCAAGCAGCTTGCGCTTACGGCTCACGTCACCGCCATAACATTTGGCAGTCACATCCTTGCGAACCGCCTTAATCGTTTCGCGGGCAATAATTTTCGCCCCGATAGCGGCTTGAATAGCAATCTCAAACTGCTGGCGGGGAATCAGTTCCTTCAACTTCTCACACATCCGGCGTCCCATATCATACGCATTGTCAAAGTGGATCAGTGTAGAAAGCGCATCCACAGGCTCACCATTCAGCATGATATCCAGCTTGACCAGTTTCGAGGGACGGAAACCGTTCGGATGATAATCGAACGACGCATATCCTTTCGAAATACTTTTCAGGCGGTCATAGAAGTCAATCACAATTTCCCCCAAAGGCATATTGTAATATATCTCCACCCGGTTGCCGGAAATATATTCCTGTTTAAGCAGTTCCCCGCGCTTGCCCAGACAGAGCGTCATGATCGGACCTATATAATCGGTCGTTGTAATAATAGACGCTTTGATATACGGTTCTTCAATGTGATCTATCAACGTCGGATCAGGCATACCACCGGGGTTATGCACCTCCTTCATATTGCCTTGCTTGTCATATATATTGTAAGATACGTTAGGCACCGTAGTAATCACATTCATATCAAACTCACGGTCAAGACGTTCCTGCACAATCTCCATGTGAAGCAACCCGAGAAAACCGCAACGGAAACCGAAGCCCAACGCCAACGATGATTCGGGCTGGAAAGTCAAGGAAGCGTCGTTCAACTGCAATTTCTCCAGAGAAGCACGCAAGTCTTCAAAATCTTCCGCCTCAATCGGGTAGACCCCGGCGAATACCATAGGCTTTACTTCCTCAAAACCCGCAATCGCCTTGTCACACGGACGAGCCACATGGGTAATGGTGTCTCCCACCTTTACCTCTTTCGAAGTCTTGATACCGGAAATGATATAGCCTACATCTCCCGTGCGAAGTTCATTCCGGGGAACCAGTTCCATTTTCAGCACCCCCACCTCATCGGCGTCATACTCCTTGCCGGTATTGAAAAACTTCACTTTGTCACCTTTACGGATCACTCCGTTCTCAATCTTGAAATAAGCGATAATTCCACGGAAAGAGTTGAATACAGAGTCGAAAATCAAAGCCTGTAACGGTGCTTCCTCATCCCCTTCGGGATGAGGGATACGTTCGATAACGGCTGCCAGGATTTCTTCCACTCCCATACCCGTCTTACCGGATGCGCGGATAATTTCTTCCCGCTTGCAACCCAGCAGTTCCACAATCTCATCCTCCACTTCCTCCGGCATGGCACTGGCCATATCGCATTTGTTGATAACGGGAATAATCTCAAGGTCGTGTTCAATAGCCATATACAGGTTGGAGATCGTCTGTGCCTGTACTCCCTGCGATGCATCGACAATCAGCAATGCACCTTCGCAAGCGGCAATGGAACGGGACACCTCATACGAAAAGTCCACGTGCCCCGGAGTATCAATCAGGTTGAGTACATACTTCTCCCCCTTATAGTTATACTCCATTTGGATAGCATGGCTTTTGATCGTGATCCCTCTTTCCTTCTCCAAGTCCATATCATCAAGCATCTGCCCCGTGGTCACCTGAATGGTGTTGGTAAACTCCAACAAGCGGTCGGCCAGGGTTGACTTACCGTGGTCGATATGAGCAATAATGCAAAAGTTGCGTATATTCTTCATGCTGAATTCTTATTATTTTATCTTTTTGGTGTGCAAAGATACGTAAATGGCGGAATATAAAAAAATGCGTTGATAACATTATGACAATGTACCAACGCATTTTTTTTATTGCTTAAGTGATTGCTCGCTTAGATCAATTTGATGAAGAGTTCACCTTCCACTTCTTCCACAGAGACTTTGTCTTCTCTCAATAACCAGCCAAGTCCGAGGAACAAATCTTTGTCAACCAATTTAGTTGCTTTTTTCAATTGCTTGGCAGTCATTCCTTCTGTTTCGTTCAGTGCATTCCAGATAGTACCTGCGATTACACCTGCTTTTTCTTTCAACATTTGCTTTGAAATTTTAGTTAAACATGCTTCAAATCATCCTGTCCGACGACTTTCAGATTTTATTTCGGGGACAAAGATAGATATTTTTATGTTATAGAACACTTTATTGAGTGTTTTTTTACTGATTTTGTAATAAAAAAAGCATTTTTTCCTTCATTTAGGGTGTTTTTCGAGATATTCCACCCAGATTCTTGCCGCTTCTTCCACCATTTTTGCGCACGGGCGTTTGCTATAATACTGAGCTGTACGTTCTTCCGGAATAGTGGAAACCGGTTCTTTTTTCTTTAATCCCAACAATTCCGCACAAATCAGAGAGCCGTTACGTTTTTTAAATTCGGCTGCCAGTTCCTGCACTACCGCATAATTGGCAGCTTTTCCTTCCCGGTCTGCCGCCTCCGTAGCCCCCGTTTTCAGGCCGGCCACCAGAAACAACCCGCACGCAGCCCCGCACGTCTCGCGCATGCGTCCTATTCCTCCGCCGAAAGAGGCAGCCATACGCAATGCCTGTTCCTGTGTAAATCCGTACATATCGGCAAAAGCAGCCACAACAGACTGTGAGCAATTGTATCCGCTCTTAAAAAGCTCCACCGCTTTTTGTATTCTATCTTCTTCCATAAACTATTTCGTGTTTTTTATTTCCAACATCATCGGACAGTGGTCCGAATGCATGGCGTCATTCAAGATACGTGCGCTCATCAGTAACGGGCGGACCGGTTCACTGGCCATGCAATAGTCGATTCTCCAACCCTTATTCTTGGCACGCGAGTTAAAACGGTAACTCCACCAGGTATACTCCTGTTTTTCCGGATAAAGCATACGGAACGAATCAATGAATCCCGCTGCAAGGAAACGGGTCATCCATTCCCGTTCTTCGGGAAGGAAACCACTGTTCTTTGCGTTCCGGACAGGGTCATGAATATCAATCGGCTCGTGGCAAATATTATAATCACCGCAAAGAATCAGGTTCGGACGAGACTTCTGCAACTCCAGCACATACTTCTGAAAGTCTTCCAGCCACACCATTTTAAAAGCCTGACGCTCATCCCCGCTTGTCCCCGAAGGATGATAAACACTGACCACGGACAAATCTCCAAAGTCCGCACGTATAAAACGCCCCTCATTGTCGTATGCCTCCATACCCATTCCGTACTCCACGTGATCCGGTTCCTGCTTCGTAAGTAAAGCCACTCCGCTATATCCTTTCTTTTGTGCCGAATACAGATAGGACTTATAGCCCAATGCTTCGAACACCTCTCCCGGATACTGGTCCGGTTGCAGTTTTGTCTCTTGCAGACAAAGAATATCGGGATTCTCCTGCTCCAGCCATTCCGGCAGTCCTTTAGATACGGCAGCACGAAGCCCGTTTACATTATAAGTAATAATCTTCATCATTCTATATTTTTAATTCATGTTCATTTTAGGAGAATAGCAGCATGATGTTCAGTACCGATACTATAATCGCAATGGCATACAGCACAAATGTGCTCCAACGGCTATTGACATACTCTCCCATTACCTTCCGCGAGGAGGTCAGCCCCACTTGCAGGAATACCGTGAAAGGCAATTGGATGCTGAGTATCATCTGCGAAATAATCAGTCCTTTAAAAGGATCTCCGATAAAGAAAATCAACAACAGGGCAATTCCCAAAGACAAGAGCACGCCTACCTGCGAGTGACTGTCCTTGATATGATAAGACTCGCCGAAAATACCGGCAAAGATAGAACCTGCCGCCATTCCGCTTGTGATAGTGGACGAAATGCCCGCCATAAGCAAAGCCAGTGCAAACACGATTGCCGCATTACTTCCCAACAGCGGTTCCAGCAATGACTGAGCCTGTTGCAATTCCTCCACCTGAATGCCGCTTTTAAAGAAAGTGGCAGCCGCCAGCAGAATCATCGCGCTATTGATAGCCCAGCCCACAATCATTGAAAAAAGCGTATCAAACAACTCGTATTTCAACACCTTCTTGATAGAGGCGTCATCTTTTTTATTGTACTCGTGGCTCTGTATCACTTCCGAATGCAGGAACAGGTTATGCGGCATTACCACCGCTCCCAGTACGCTCATAATAATCAGCATACTTCCTTTCGGGAAAGCCGGAGTGACCCACCCCACCGTTGCGGCCGGCCAGTCAATATCCACCAGAAACAACTCATAAATAAACGACAGCCCGATCACCGAGACGAATGCGATAATGGAACGCTCGATCTTTTTGTAAGAGTTGGTGAAAAGCATAATGGAGACAAAAAGCGTTGTCAGCACAGCCCCCCATATAATAGGAATATCCAACAACATTTCCAATGCAATGGCACCGCCCAGGATTTCCGCCAAAGAAGTGGAAATGGAAGCCAGCACCGCCGTTCCGAGTATAGGACGGGATACCCATTGGGGAGTGTATTTAGTGGCCGCTTCCGAGAGGCAGAGCCCGGTGACAATCCCCAGGTGGGCAACATTATGTTGAAGAACGATCAGCATGATAGTAGACAGGGTGACCACCCAAAGTAACGAATACCCGAATTCAGAACCTGCGGCAAAATTGGAAGCCCAGTTTCCCGGATCAATAAAACCCACAGTAACCAAAAGTCCCGGTCCGATATATTTAAAGAGATCCAGTCCGCCCAGATATCGCTTATGATCTTTTCGTTTTAAGTCTTGAAAAATATTCTTCATCTTTGCATAATAGTTTATCCAGTACAAATATACTTATAAAGTAACGATTGACAATCCATTTTAGTTCAAAATACCGACAAATTCGGAAAAGAACCGAAAGACATACAGAAGCTTTTTGCCGAACAATAAAAGAAGCCCCCGGCAAAAACAATTTGCCGAAGGCTTACAATCAACTATTAAGAACAAAAAAATTGTCAATCAATATCCCATTTCATGCAATGCACGGCATAGTTGGTCGGGACAAGACGTCGGTCTGCCACCGCAACGAACCCCTTCAAGTTTCTTTATCACTTCTTCTACCTTCATGCCTTTCACCAGGCGTGAAATTCCTTGAAGATTACCGTTACATCCTCCCCAGAAGGCCACCTCTTTCACTACACCGTCTTCCACGTTCAGTTCGATGTTCGTGCTGCAAGTCCCCTGAGTTTTATAAACATATTCCATGGCCTGTTTATTCTTCTTCTCCGCCTTCCGGTTTCATGTTCGTATAAACAGTCTGCACATCGTCAAACTCTTCCAGACGTTCGATCATCTTATCCAAAGTTTCACGTTGTTCCGGCGTCACGTCTTTCAAGTCGTTCGGGATATAAGTAAAGTCTCCACCGACATCTTCGAATCCGCATTCTTCCAGATGTTTCTGGATAGCGGCATAGCTTTTCGGATCTCCGTAGATCGTGATTGTACCTTCCTCATCATCCTGTTCGTACTCATCTTCCACGTCGTAGTCAATCAGGTCAAGGATCAATTCTTCCATATCCATGCCCTCCTTGATTTTGAAAGTGAACATACACTTATGGTCGAAAAGGAAAGCCAGAGAACCCATAGTTCCGAGGTTACCGCCGAATTTATTGAATACGGAGCGTACATCAGCCACCGTGCGGGTTGTATTATCAGTCAGCGTATCCACAAAAACAGCAATTCCGTGAGGACCGTATCCTTCGTAAGTCATGCTCTTGTAGTCGCTCTGGTCTTTACCCAATGCGTTTTTGATAGCACGTTCGATATTGTCTTTCGGCATATTCTCACGCTTACAAGTAGCGATTACCGAACGCAATGTCGGGTTATTTTCAGGTTCCGGACCACCAGCCTTCACAGCAATGGCAATCTGTTTACCCAGTCTTGTAAATGTTTTAGCCATGTGGCCCCACCGTTTCAACTTTGCGGCTTTTCTATATTCAAATGCTCTTCCCATTGGTTTATATTTTTAGATTGAAATTTAAAGTTTATCTAAGTTTAGCACCCAGTTTATCTTCCAGATTCTTCACCAGTTTCGACATAATCTTATCAATCATCTTGTCGTTCAGAGTCTGGCTTTCATCCTGAAGCAGGAAGCTGACTGCATACGATTTCTTGCCCGGTTCCAGGTTCTTGCCTTCGTATACGTCAAAGAGTTCCACTTCTTTCAGCAACTTTTTCTCCGTATCATAAGCGATCTTCTCGATTTCGGCAAACTGCACATTCTTGTCAAGCAACAATGCCAGGTCACGTTTCACGGCCGGGAACTTGGATATTTCCTTGTAGCTGATCTTCACCGAACGGATCGCTTTCATCAGCTCCTTCCAGTTCAAGTCAGCATAATATACTTCATTGTCAATATCAAATGCCTTCAGCAGTTTCTTAGTCACCACGCCGAACGATGCGAGACGCTTGCCTCCCTTGGTATGTACAGAAAGTGCCGCAGCAAAAATGTCATCAGTCAGATTACCTACAACCAGATTGTGCAAATCCAGTCCCAAGCGTTTCAGGATATTCTCCACGTAAGCTTTCAGTTCATACACCGAACTGCTCTCATCCGGATGTGCCCACGAGTTAACCACCTTCTTGCCGGTCACCCATAAGCCCAGATGATAGTCTTCCGTATAAGGAGCCAACACCTTTTCCGGATTCTTCTTGTCGGCATCGAAATAGTAGCAGTTACCGAATTCAAAGAATTTCAGATCCGCATTCTTACGGTTGGCATTATGCGCAATGCTTTCCAGTCCGCCGAACAACAAAGTCTGGCGCATACAGTTCAAGTCCGCACTCAACGGATTCAGCAACATCACCAGACGGTTGGACGGATAAGCTTCCAGTCCGTCATAATAAGCGGCGCGAGTCAGCGAGTTATTCAATATTTCATTGAATCCGCAACCCACGAGTTGCTCTGCAACCAGATTCTGCAATTTATTTGATTTATCATTTTCTCCTTTTGTAGTCAGGCTCGACTTCAGCGTAGACGGAATTTCCACATTATTATATCCGTAGATGCGGAGAATATCTTCGATTACGTCACAATCACGCTGCACGTCCACACGATAAGGAGGAACCGACAATGTCAGCCCTTCGGCAGTTTCGTTGGTGATCTTCATTTCGAGGCTGGTTACAATACTCTTGATTGTTTCCACCGGAATCACTTTACCTACCAGTGAATGCACCTTCCCGTAATTCAGTTCCACTACGAAATCCTTCGCAGGAGCAGTAAACACATCTTTAATTTCAGAAGAGATCGTGCCTCCTGCCAATTCTTTCACCATGATAGCAGCCAGTTTCAGGCAGTATATCACTCCGTTCGGGTCGATACCACGTTCGAAGCGGAAAGAAGCGTCCGTATTCAGTCCGTGACGGCGGGCAGTCTTGCGCACCCATGTCGGGTGGAAATAGGCGCTCTCGATGAACACATCCGTCGTAGCTTCGGTAGAACCGGAATCCAGTCCGCCGAACACACCGGCAATGCACATCGCTTCTTCTTTATTGCAGATCATCAGGTCGCGTTCGTTCAACTTGCGTTCCACTTCGTCCAGTGTGACGAACGGAGTACCCTCGGGCATTGTCTTCACAATCACCTCGTTGCCTTTTATCTTGCCTGCATCAAAGCAGTGCAACGGCTGACCGAAAGCATGAACGATATAATTGGTGATATCCACTACATTATTAATAGGACGCACGCCGATCAGACGCAGTTTATTCTGCAACCATTCGGGGCTTTCCTTCACGGTCACTCCTTTCACGGTCACACCGGCATAATGCGGGCAAGCCTCGCTGTTCTCTACTGTGACTTCAATATCCAGGTCGTGGTTTTCCACCTTGAAGGCGTCTACCGAAGGACGTTGCAGAGTAGCCTGTCTGCCGTTCTGAATGAGATAAGCATACAAGTCGCGGGCTACGCCATAGTGTGAGCACGCATCAGCACGGTTGGGCGTGATGTCCACTTCGAGCACGTAGTCGCTCTTGATATTATAATAATCCTTGGCGAGCGTACCCGGAACAGCTTCTGCCGGCAAAACGATAATGCCCGCATGGTCCGTACCGATACCGATTTCATCTTCGGCACAGATCATGCCGGTAGATTCCACCCCACGGATTTTTGATTTTTTGATCGTAAAACATTCGTCACCGTCATAGAGTTTCGTACCTAAGGTAGCCACTACTACTTTTTGTCCGGCAGCCACATTCGGGGCTCCGCAAACGATTTGTACCGGTTCGCCGTCTCCCAGGTTGACAGTCGTAATGTGTAAATGATCAGAGTTAGGGTGTTCAACGCAAGTCAGCACTTCGCCGATTACAAGCCCTTCCAAACCGCCTTTAATGGTTTGTACTTCTTCCACACCACCTGTTTCCAGGCCGATTGATGTCAGCGCAGCCGCCGTTTCATCAGGCGTCAAATCGAAGTTGACATACTCTTTCAGCCAGTTATAAGAGATATTCATATAATTAATTTTTTATTGTTTCTCAAAAAGATTTGCAAAGTTAATAAGTTTTTTCGGTTGACCGAAAAGGTTTGAAAGAAAATTGAGAGTTATTTCACCACAGAGTAACACTGCCTGCCGCATGGTTTCCCCTCTTTCCGGAAGAAGGGGTGGCTGAAAGCCGGGGTGGTAGGTAGAAACATGGTATATTCCTTATTTTAAAAAAAGGTAAAATCATTATTTTTCCTACCACCTCCCCCTACGGGTACTCCTCCTTCCAGAAGGAGGAGAAACTATGCAGAAAACTTATCTACAATAGTAAAAATTATAAAGTAACGACTAAAAAGGCAACGGCCCGTCTCCTCCTATCGGTGTCGCAAACGGATTCCCCGACTGCGGCTCAAAATCGGGTGCCGGCGGCGGAGGGACAGAACCAACACTATCGCGATTCATCTTCGACCCCAGCATAGGCCCGACAGTCTCGCCCGGCATCGGAATAACCATATCGTCCTCCGGATTCGAGAAACGGGTAAACTCACCCTTGAACCGGAGCAGCACCTCGCCTACCGCACCGTTACGATGCTTGGCAATCACGATTTCTGCCATACCACGGAGGTCGTTACCACGATCGTCCTGGTAAATCTTATAATATTCCGGACGGTGAATAAAGCACACCATATCCGCATCCTGTTCAATGGCTCCCGATTCACGAAGGTCACTCAACTGGGGACGTTTTCCATCGATACCTTCACGGCTCTCCACTCCACGGTTCAACTGTGACAGTGCGACGATCGGAATATTCAACTCTTTCGCCAATCCTTTCAACGAACGAGAAATCGTACTCACCTCTTCCTGACGGCTGCCGAATGCCATACCACTCGCGTTCATCAGCTGAAGGTAGTCGATAATAATGATTTTCACCCCGTGTTCACGTACCAGACGACGCGCCTTTGTCCGGAGCTCGAAAACCGAAAGAGAAGGAGTGTCATCCACATAAAGCGGTGCATCCAGCAGGTTTTTCAGTTTATAGTCCAACTGCTGCCATTCGTGTCCGGCCAACTGCCCGCTCTTAATCTTTCCGCTCTCGATTTCACAAACATTCGATATCAAACGGTTGACCAGCTGGACATTACTCATTTCAAGAGAGAACAGTGCTACCGGATTCCGGAAGTCCACAGCGATATTCTTGGCCATGGAAAGCACGAAAGCCGTCTTACCCATGGCGGGACGGGCGGCAATAATAATAAGGTCCGAATTCTGCCAGCCGGAAGTCATCTTGTCCAGTTTCGTAAAACCACTCTCAAGGCCACTCAAACCGTCGGTTCGTGCCGCAGCCTTCTGAATCAGTTTGTAGGCTTCGTCAATGACCGGATTAATCTGCGTGTAATCCTTCTTCATATTCTGCTGCGAGATCTCAAACAGCTTGCCTTCCGCTTCCTGCATCAAGTCGTCCACATCCAGCGTTTCATCAAAAGCCTTGCTTTGAATATTACTTGTAAACGTAATCAGTTCGCGTGCCAGTGACTTCTGCGCAATGATACGCGCATGATACTCAATATGCGCCGAAGAAGCCACCTTACTGCTCAACTGGGTGATATAGAAAGGACCTCCCACTTCTTCCAGTTCCCCGCGTTTACTGAGCTGTTCTTTCACCGTCAGGATATCCACCGGTTTCTGATTGACAGCCAGGTCGGTTATAGCGGAATAGATTAACTGATGTCGATGTTCATAAAAAGATTCAGGACGAAGGATCTCACTCACTAACGAATAAGCGTCTTTCTCAATCATCAAAGCTCCCAATACAGCTTCTTCCAACTCAGGTGCCTGCGGTTGGATACGACCATAATCATTCACCGGTTGTACTTTAGCAGACTTTGTGTTACGGGTATTTCTTTTCTGTTCGGCCATTAGGATTATTTCTGTTTTTACGATTTATCATTTTACGACTCGATTGGGGCGGTCTTTTCCGACAGGCCCTCTTTCAATCGGGACGACAAAGATAAAATATAATAATGAAGAATGAATAAGGAAAAATGAAGATTTTAGTAACTTTGCCCCCGAATACATAATCGTAGCATAAAAAATAGATAACACCATGATTACTTTCCCGAATATCAAAATAAACCTGGGGCTGTCCATTACGGAAAAACGTCCTGACGGATACCATAATCTGGAAACTGTTTTCTATCCCGTCGCTCTCGAAGACGCTTTGGAAATCAGAACCAATCCCGAAGCCCAACAGAAATTCACGCTCCACCAGCACGGAATGGAAATAGCCGGCAATCCGGAAAATAATCTGGTAGTAAAAGCTTATTTGTTATTAGACAAGGAATTTCACCTGCCTCCTGTCGAGATTCATCTGTACAAACATATCCCTTCAGGAGCCGGACTGGGAGGCGGTTCGTCGGATGCCGCCTTTATGTTGAAGTTGCTCAATGAACATTACAACCTCCAATTGTCCGACAACCAACTGGAGGACTACGCCGCTACCCTGGGAGCCGACTGTGCCTTTTTCATCAAAAACACACCGACTTACGCCGAAGGTATCGGAAATATCTTCTCCCCGATAGAGCTATCCCTGAAAGGTTACCGGATGATGATTGTGAAGCCGGATGTTTTCGTATCCACCCGGGAAGCCTTCGCCAATATCCGCCCCCACCGTCCCGAATATCCGGTCAGAGAGGTTATCCGTCGTCCGGTCGCAGAGTGGAAAGATACATTAATCAATGACTTCGAAGCGAGTGTCTTCCCGCAATACCCCGTTATCGGAGAAATAAAAGAAGAGCTCTATCACCAGGGAGCAATCTATGCCTCCATGAGCGGTTCGGGTTCTTCCGTATTCGGCTTGTTCGCCGCCGACACCACACTGCCGGAGATAGATTGGGGGACTAATGCATTTTGTTTTAAAGGTACGCTAAGCGAATAGTCCTTCACCAACATAGACTCTTTTGCAAATCTTAGAAGCCCAACATTGCAGCGGGTTGTATATTCAACACGTTTGATACAAAAATACTAAATAGGGTTCTTCTTCAAATTTGGTGGTAAACTTACTTAGGAAAATAATAATTTGATAGTTTATAGTCGATAGTATTCAACAATAATTTGATAGTCGATAGTATTCTCCATTCTCCTCCTTCGGGAAGGAGGAGTACCCGTAGGGGGAGGTGGTAGGTGAATGCGTAAGTCGGTTATTATCAGCATTGTGTATCCACCTACCACCCCGGCTTTCAGCCACCCCTCCTTCCCCGAAGGAGGGGAATGGAGATACCACCGACTGATTAAATTACCACCAAATCTGAAGAAGAACCCTAAACAGTTATGGATTATAAATCAATATGGCATAAATATTTTATAAAATAGAACCTACTCCAAACGAATAAACAAAAAAACGGTACCACGACTCACGTCGTAGTACCGTCACAACACAAACACAAAATAAAACACGACAAAACTACTATGCAATCTCCCTGTCTATACCGGGGAGGTATAAGTACTATCCATGTATATTCACATACTCACAAACAGCTTCAGGTCGACTTGCATCAATTAAACAAATCGCATGCACGATTTGTTTCTATTTTGTTTATATTTTCATGTTTTTACAACAAATAATTAAATATATCTTATTGAATACCTCTTTCACGAAGTTTCAATTGCCAGTTCCATGCAGAACGTAAAGTATCTTCCAAGGTTTCCACGGCCTTCCAACCCAGTTCCTGGTTTGCAAAATCAGGGTTAGCCCAAACCTTTTCAATATCACCTGCACGACGTCCTACAATCTGATAATTCAGTTTAACACCGGTAGCTTTTTCAAAACCGTTAATCAATTCCAGAACAGACACTCCGCGTCCCGTGCCGATATTGAACACTTCGACTTTTTCTTTCTGTGTCTTCTCCAGAATACGACGGATAGCGATCACGTGTGCCTTAGCCAAGTCAACGACATTGATAAAGTCACGGATACAAGAACCGTCAGGAGTATCATAATCATCGCCAAACACGCTCAGTTTCTCACGGATACCGATTGCGGTCTGAGTCAGGTAAGGAATCAGATTTTGAGGAACGCCATTCGGAAGTTCGCCCAGCAATGCAGTAGGATGAGCACCGATCGGGTTGAAATAACGCAGCATGATCGCATTGATCGGAGCACCGGAAGCTACCGTATCACGAATAATCTCTTCATTGATCTGTTTTGTATTTCCGTAAGGAGATTCCGCTTTCTTGATCGGAGCCTTTTCCGTTACCGGCAATTCATCCGGCTGACCGTATACGGTACAAGATGAAGAGAATACGATTCCTTCCACTCCATGTTTCGGCATCAGTTCGAGGAGGTTGATCAGTGAAACCAGGTTGTTGCGATAATAAAGCAACGGCTTCTCTACTGACTCTCCAACCGCTTTGCTCGCTGCAAAGTGAATGATCGCCTTAATTCCTTTATATTTGGTAAAGATAGCATCCAGACCTGCGAAATCCAAACAATCCAGTTTTTCAAAAGCAGGGCGAATACCTGATACTTTCTCTATATTGTCAACAACGTCGGCATTTGAGTTAGATAAATTATCGATGATGATTACTTCATATCCACTGTTCTGTAGTTCTACTACGGTGTGAGAACCAATGTATCCCGTTCCGCCCGTTACTAAAATTCTTTCTTTCATATTCTTTAATAAATGGTTAGTTTTTCGGCTTTTGTCGTTTGAGCTACAAATTTAAGGAAATAAAATGGAAATGCAATAATCTGCCGGCATTTTATTTAATAAAAGGCTATTAAAGTACGAATTAATGGCAGTCAGGTATTAAAAAAAGGATTGGAAACCCATTTCTGTATATGTTATACAGCAAGGTTTCCAATCCTATATTAAATTATCAACTGTAAGTCTTTACACCACGCCGGAGAATCCCATGAATGCCATGGCGAGCAGGCCGGCGGTAATCAATGCAATCGGTGTGCCCTGCATTCCTTTCGGAACTTTCACCAGGCTCATCTGTTCGCGCAATCCGGCAAAGAGAACCAGTGCCAGACCGAAACCGATAGCGGTGGAGAATGCATACACAACTCCTGTCAGCAGGTCATAGTCTTTCTGGATCACGAGGATAGCCACACCCAGGATACAACAGTTGGTTGTAATCAACGGCAGAAACACGCCCAACGCCTGATACAAGGCGGGGGAAACTTTCTTCAGGATGATTTCCACCATTTGCACCAGTCCGGCAATCACCAGAATGAAAGTAATCGTCTGCAAGTATCCCAGTCCGAACACATCCAGCACAAACTTCTGAATGAGGAATGTGACAATGGTAGCGATAGTCAACACGAAAGCCACCGCGGCGCTCATCCCCATTGCAGTCTCCACTTTCTTGGAAACGCCCAGGAACGGGCAGATGCCCAGGAACTGCGACAACACGATGTTGTTTACAAAGATTGCCGAAATAAATATCAATATATATTCCATATTCTTTTCTTATTTAATAGAGTTAAGCTTTCTTGAAACTATTAATCAATGCGATGAGGTATCCCAGGGCGATGAAAGCACCCGGAGCCAGTACGAACACCAACATTCCGTATTCTTCCGGCAGGATAGTCAGGTCGAAGATCTTGCCTGTTCCCAGAAATTCGCGGACAGCACCCAGCAAAGTCAGGGCAATGGTAAAGCCCAGTCCCATACCGATACCGTCGAACATGGATGCCAGCGCATTGTTCTTTGCGGCAAAAGCTTCGGCACGCCCCAGCACGATACAGTTCACTACGATCAACGGGATGAAAAGGCCGAGTGTGGCGTACAGTCCCGGCACGTATGCCTGCATTACCATTTGGAGCAACGTCACGAAAGACGCAATCACCACAATAAACGAAGGGATACGCACCATATCCGGAATCAGGTTTTTAATCAGTGAGATCACCACGTTCGAGCAGATCAGCACGAACATGGTGGCCAGTCCCATACCCATGCCGTTGATAGCCGATGAAGTAGTACCCAACGTAGGACACATACCGAGCAGGAGTACAAACGTAGGATTCTCTTTGATAATCCCGTTCATCATTACTTTAAAGTTATTCATATCTGTCTCCTTTCTTAATTAGCACTGATAGAATCAGTAAGTTCCACTTTAGTTGTAGCACCCGTAGCAGCATCGGCATTTTCACCGGCAGCCTTTTGAGAAGCACCCGTAGCTCCGTTCACTTCTCCCCCTCCGGCTTTGTAAGCCTGATAAGCAGCATTCACGGCATTCAGGAAAGCGCGTGAGGTAATCGTAGAAGCGGTAATGGCGTCCACCTGCCCGCCGTCTTTGCTGACCGTCAGTGCGGCTTCACCCGGATTCATGCCCAGGATAGACTTCGTGCTTTCCTCGTGTGACACCGCCTGTTCACCCTTGGCAGGATCGTAAGCACCGAACCATTTGTCGGCCTTCGAACCCAGTCCCGGAGTTTCCGTATGAGCCAGCAGGGAGTAGTTGTAGATTTTACCTTCGGCGTCAAAGCCAACCAGCACTTTCAGCTCGCCGCCGAATCCCATGGACTTGGCTTCAACAGCCGTGCCTACCATATTATCACCGTTCTTGGCCGGATAAACAATGAAATCGACATTCTTCTTGCCGTCTTTCTCGCTGAAGATCGTATCGCTTTCCGCCACCGGGTTGTTCGTAAATTCAGGAAGAACTTTTTTCAGGGCCTCGTTCAGCGTCTTGGCGTTCGCCTCGGCGATAGGCCCTTTCGTCAGTTCGTTCACATAAGCCAGCAACGCGACGGAGACAGCAGTCACTCCCGTCAGCACCAGCAACATATTTTTCAAAGATGATTGTAACTTTTTCATTTCTTCTTCGCTACCTCCCCAAAGCGTTTAGGTTTACAATAGGTATTAATCAGCGGAGTGAATGCATTCATTATCAGAATGGCGAACGACATACCTTCGGGATAGGCGCCGAACAGACGGATCACCACTGTCAGCAGACCGATGCAAACGCCATAAATCAGCATACCTTTCTTGCTCATCGGAGATGTCACATAGTCGGTTGCCATAAAGACAGCACCCAGCATCAGACCACCGGAAAGTAGTTGGAGCACCGGAGACACGTATTTTTCAGGATCCGCCAGATGCATGATGCCTGCGAACACGAATACGGTAACCAGGATAGATACCGGAATATGCCATGTGATAATTTTCTTCCACAGCATATACGCCAAACCGATCAGCAGAGCCAGCGCGCTCACTTCACCGAGACATCCGCCGTTTTGTCCGATCAACAGACTCAACGCATCCGGAATCTGGCTTAAAGCGTCCGTATTGCCGTAGATCGCCTGTTTCATCAATGCCAACGGAGTAGCTCCCGTCGTAGCGTCCGTGTAGGCGGTCAACTGACCGACTACCGGCCAACTGGTCATCTGCACCGGGAAAGAAAGCAACAGGAACACACGTCCTGCCAATGCCGGGTTGAAAGGGTTGCAGCCCAATCCGCCGAAAGACATCTTTCCCACACCGATAGCAAACAGTGCGCCGAGAATGATGATCCATACAGGCAGGTTGGAAGGTAAGTTGAATGCCAGCAACACACCTGTGATGATAGCAGAGCCGTCACAGATTGTCGTGGTAGGTTTCTTCAGTAAATATTTCCCGATTGCCCATTCGAAGAACAAACAAGCGGCCACGGAAGTAGCCGTGACAATCAGGGCACCCAGTCCGAAGAAGTAGAGAGACACCAGAAAAGCCGGAATCAGTGCAATCAGCACGCCGTACATATTTTTCTGTACGCTGTCTCCGCCATGAACGTGGGGTGATAGTGATACGATTAATTTATTTTCCATATTCGTTATTTTTTAGCTTGACGTGCACGAATCATAGCGCCTACCTTGCCTTTACCCAGACGGCAATAGTCAAGTAACGGACGGTTGGCAGGACAAGTGAACTGACAGGAACCGCACTCGATACAATCCATGATTCTTTCTTTTTCCATTGTTTCAAAATCCCCGTTTTCGGACAACGCTCCGAGCAAGTACGGTTCCAGTCCCATAGGACAGGCGCTCACGCACTTCGCGCAACGGATACAGGTTTGTGCTTCCCCGCGCTTGGCTTCCTTCCGGTTCATAATCAGGATGCCGGAACTGCCCTTCGCAGTAGGAACGTCGATGTTCACCAACGCCTTACCCATCATCGGACCACCGCCGATCACCTTTCCCGTGTCTTCCGGCAGACCGCCGCAAGCGTCGATCAACTGCTTCATCGGCGTACCGATACGGGCGAGGAAGTTGGACGGACGGGCCACCGACTTTCCGGTCACCGTAATCACGCGCTCAAACAACGGCTTGTTCTTCTGCACCGCTTCATAAACAGCGAAAGCCGTACCTACATTCTGCACGACAGCCCCCGTAGAGATAGGCAGCGCACCGCTTGCCACCTGACGTTTGGTGATCGCGTCAATCAGCTGCTTTTCACCTCCCTGCGGATATTTCACCTTCAAAGGCACCACTTCGATACCCGCATAACTGGAAGCTACCTTCGTCATCAACTGAATTGCATCCGGCTTATTGTTCTCGATTCCGATAAACGCTTTATTCACTTTCACGGCTTTCATCAGGATAGACACGCCTACCATGATTTCTTCCGCGTGCTCCAGCATCAGCTGATGATCGGCAGTCAGATACGGTTCACATTCCACCGCATTGATAATCACACATTCCGCCTTGAAAGAAGGAGGAGGACACAGCTTCACCTGTGTAGGGAAACAAGCACCGCCCAGACCTACGATACCGGCATCGGCAATCTTCTTCACAATTTCTTCCGCCGAAAGATCGCATTCTTTCACCAGTGTCTTGCTGCGGTCGATTGTTTCTTCCCATTCGTCACCTTCCACATCAATGAAAATAGCAGGTTTCGCATAACCGCTGGCATCGACTATCGTATCAATCTTCGCCACTTTACCACTGACCGAAGAATGAATTGCTGCCGAAACAAAGCCGGCAGGTTCGGCAATCCGTGTGCCTACCTTTACCACATCCCCTTTCGCAACAACCGGTTTGGCAGGTGCGCCAATATGCTGGCCCAGCAGAATAACCGCTTTCGCAGGAACTTCCGCCGTAATGATAGGTTGATGTGCCGACAATTTATTTTCGTGTGGATGAACTCCACCAATTGAAAATGTCTTTAACATACAATTCTGTATTTTATTCTGTTATTATTCTGTTACTTTCGGAGCCTCAGCCGTTTCTTTTGGAGTAACCGTTTCTTTCGGAGCAGCCGGAGCTTCTTCCTTCGGTTTGCGCGGCGGGAAGTTCAACTCGATAATGGTATTCTGCGGACATACTTCCACGCACTTCCGGCAAGATTTACACTTGTCAGGATCGATGTAAGCCAAGTTGTTCTCCAGCGTGATAGCTTCGAACGGACACGTCTTCACGCACTTTCCGCAACCGATACAGCTCACCGTGCAAGCCTTGCGTGCCACAGCGCCCTTGTCTTTATTCACACAAGAGACATACACGCGGCGCGACTTCTTGCCTTGCGGACGGATTTCAATGATCGCCTTCGGGCAAGCCTTCACACAGGCGCCGCAAGCGGTACATTTCGCCTCGTCGACTTCCGGAAGTCCCGTTTCCGGGTTCATGTGGATAGCGTCAAACTGGCAGGCAGCCACACAGTCGCCACACCCCAGACAGCCGTAGCTACAACCCGTCTCTCCGCCATACAGCGAAGCGGCAATAGCACAACTCTTAGCACCGTCGTATTGATTAATACGCGGACGGTTGGCACACGTTCCATTACATCTCACCACTGCTACCATCGGTTCAGCCTCTCCGGCTGCCAGTCCGAGGATATCAGCAATTTTAGCCATGACAGGTTGTCCGCCTACGGGGCAGAATTTTCCATCCAGCGAGCCGGCTTTGACGCAAGCGTCGGCAAAACCGCTACAACCCGGATAGCCACATCCACCACAATTTGCCTGGGGCAACACTTCCCCTACCTGGGCAATCCGCGGATCTTCATACACGGCAAATTTCTTGGAAGCCACATAAAGAATAGCGGCCAGCACGAGCGCTATCGCTCCCAATGAAATCACTGCAATCAGAATCAAATTCATAATGTTCTTAGTTATTTATTGGTTTTATAGTAAATGAAAATTTTTGTTTCAGTCGCGTTTTATTGAGCCACAAAATGTAGTAATAAGGCACAAGGACAGCCAGAGAAAGAAGTGCCGCATACAGTTCATTCTCTATCAGTGCCATAAAAAGGAACAATGTAAATATTAAAAGAACGAAAGGGATAATGAATGCCAAGGCCACCGCCTGCATCCCCATCGACGTTTCGCCGACCACCATTACGTTTTCCCCCACCTGGTAGGAAGCCGCAGCAGTATCAATTATATCTATGATTTTGTCCTTGCTGTCTGCCGAGGAACAGTGTCCCTTCACGCTGCAAGCCGCGCAAGCCGATGTCTGAACGATCCTCACCGACAGATGAGAACCCTGTATGTTTTCCACAATACCCAGATGCTTTATAGTATTATTCGTCATTTTGCAAACTCAACATTACAAATCGCGGCAAATTTAATCATTATTTGTGAACTACGAAGCATTCCCCGTATTTTTTATGTATAATCAAACATTATTTTAGTGTTTTCGTTATCGCACACGGGTATTCCCGTTTCCACCCTCCTCCTCCTCGCGCTTCTTTCTATACCAGAGATACCGCAGTGTCCATTCGCGTATCTTCTCCAGCAGCTCCTCTTCTGTCAGACTGTCACAGTAGAAGTTCAGAATGGATTCGTAGTAGTGCAGTTTCATATCCTCCCCTTTTTTATATTCTCATAGCTGGCTTTCCCCATACCGGTTTCTTTGCATAAGTGAGTCATTGTCAAGTTTGCGCATTTAAGCGATTCATCGATAAAAGTACCTAGAAGGACGTGTTTGAAGTTCTTTTTCATGTTCAATATCTATTAGTTGTTAAAAATACACCTTAGTATGTTATTTATTTTCACATTGGTTCTGACATATCAGAACCGTCTATTTTTTTGTTTTTCGTAGTTTCACGTCGTGTTTTGAAAATCAAGCACGTTTTGAAAGAAGAAAAGTTTTTGACCCGTAAACAACAAAGATTATGCCAAACCAGTACAGAATGTCATATTTCATGCCACCTATCGCTCCTGTCAGGAACGAACAGGGACGAATGGTTACTCCTCCCACGCTCCTCCCCTTCTGCGAAGTCTCCGTGGAGCAGGTCTTCCAAATGATTACCTGCAACGAGAATCTCAAACTCCTGACCGCTCAGGTACGCAACGCTCCGGACATGCGGACTGCCAAAGCGGCACTGCTGCCTTACGTGACACCCTGCGGCACCTTCACACGCCGCAACAGCAAGTGTTTCGTATCCCCTTCCGGGCTGGTCGTGATAGATGTGGACAACCTCGACTCCTACGACGAAGCCGTCAGTATGCGCCGTCTGCTATTCGATGATCCCTTCCTCTGCCCCGTGCTCACGTATGTCAGTCCGAGCGGCCGGGGAGTGAAGGCTTTCGTCCCTTCCGGAACGCTGTATCCCGAAGACGAAGCACAAAATATCACGGAAAGTATGAACAAAGCCATGCAGTATGTCGAAATGGCATACGGCCCGGAACCTGACAATTCTGGCAGAAATGCCTCCAAAGGCGTGGACTGTTCGGGAAAAGACCTCGTAAGGGCCTGTTTCCTCAATTACGATCCGGATGCATTATTTCGTAACATTATTAATTCTCAATCTATAAAAAAATGAATGAACTTGAATCATTACGCCGCCTCACGGAGGCAGTAGAAACAGCCAAGGCTGACATTGCCCCCACTTACATCGAATACGTACACCTGGCGTTCGCCATTGCAACCGATTGCGGCGAAGAGGGACGCGACTTTTTCCACCGCTTGTGCCGGGTTTCCGCCAAATACCAACGCGAACACGCCGAACGGATATTCTCCAACGCACTCACTGCCAATCATGGGGATATGCATCTGGGCACGGTGTTCTATCTCGCCGAAGCGGCAGGAGTTACCGTCCGCAAAGAGGAGGTTGCAAACAGCCGGACAGGTACAAAAGGTACAGCAGGTACAGCGCAAAAACTTTCCGCACACACGTGCGCGCGTAATAAGGTATACAATAGCGAGAGTCCGGAGTCTGAGGAACTGTTGCCGGGTAGCGAACCCAAACAGCCGCTACCCACCTTTCCGGCAGCCGACTGGCCGGAACTCCTGCAACGTATTATGAGTTACGGAAGCACCGACGCACAGAACGATGTCATGCTATTGGGAGCACTGACCGCTCTGGGTTCTTGCATGGAACGGTATGTACGGTGTCCTTATGGCGGTAAACTCCAGTCCCCCTGCATGCAAAGTTTCATTATAGCTCTCCCTGCTTCCGGAAAAAGTGCCCTGTCATCCATACGGCTGCTTGTGGATCCTATCCATGACCAGCTCCGCGCCGAATGGGCCGAAGAAATAAAAGCCTACAAAAAAGCCAAAGCCGCCTACGAAGCAATGGGCAAAGAACGTTCTAAAATAGACGCCCCGCAAATACCAGCCAACAAAATGTTCCTCATCGCGGGCAACAATACCGGCACCGGTATTCTGCAAAACATCATGGACGCCAACGGAACAGGATTTATCTGTGAGTCCGAAGCGGATACCCTGTCCACCGCCATAGGATCGGATTACGGACACTGGAGCGACACCCTGCGCAAAGCATTCGACCACGACCGTTTGTCTTACAACCGCCGTACCGACCAGGAATACCGGGAAATTAAAAAAAGCTACCTCTCCGTCCTGCTTTCCGGAACTCCGGCGCAGGTAAAAGCCCTCATCCCTTCGGCGGAAAACGGGCTTTTCTCCCGCCAACTGTTCTACTATATGCCCGGTATCTGGCAGTGGGTAAGCCAGTTTACGACAGGAGACATAGACATAGAAGAGATATTCACCACCATAGGATTGGATTGGAAAAAGAAACTGGACTTACTGAAGGCACACGGTCTCCACACACTCCGGCTCACCGACGAGCAGAAACAAGAATTTGACACTCTATTCTCTGCCCTTTTCACCCGTTCGGGTATAGCCAACGGGAATGAAATGTATAGTTTCGTGGCCCGTCTAGGTGTCAACACATGCCGTATCATGGCGGAAGTGGCTGTATTGCGTGCGCTCGAAAGCGCACAGCCCTATCAACTCAAAGCATCTTCTACCCCTCTCCTGACTCCGGACAAGGAGATTCCCGATGACAATATCAAAGACGGCATCATCACCCGCTGGGATGTCAAGATCACTCCGAGTGATTTCAAAGCGGTGCTCCAACTTGCCGAGCCCCTCTACTGCCATGCCATGCATATACTTTCTTTCCTTCCTCCCACAGAAATCAGTCGCCGGGCAAACGTCGAGCGTGATTTTTTCTTCATGAAACTGGGAACCACGTTTACCCGCAAACAAGTACGAGAGCAGGCAGCTGTCATGGGTATTAAGGAGAACACCGCGCTCATCTGGCTGAAACGTCTGGTAGACTACGGAGATCTGGTTCACGTAGACGGCAAAGGAAACTATATGATTGCTCGCGCGCGTGTGCGTGCGTAAGAGAGCCCCCGGAAAAGTGTACCTGCTGTACCCGAAACCACAGTAGTGTGTGTTGTAAGACGTTGTATCTTGTAAGACGTAAAGCATAGCTTTAGAGTGCGTAAAGCTATGCTTTAGCCGTCTTAAAGCGGTGCTTTTGTTATCCTAAAGCGAATCCCTCTAAGGTTCTCCCAATGCATCCACAATCACTCTCACCTCCAATGGTGTATAAGAACGGTGTTCGGGTTGGTAGCCCAGATCATACAAGCGTTGCTGAAGTCCGGGACACCGTTCGATCCATTTCTTCATCTTTCGATATGCGGCAATATCGGTCAGTTCGGGAGAATAAAGTTGCGCCAGTTCCATGCGTCCATAAGCACGTATCGTGAATTCTTTCATAATGGATAAGTTTTAATTTATTAGCTACAAATGTAACAAAAAGCCTTCACATTTCCTACGCTTTTCCGTTGAATAACCGACCGTTACTGTCCTTAACCGACAACAACCGCATACAATTGTATACAACTGATTTTCCGGGATTACGGGGTGTTATCTTTGTATCGTCGGAAGGGAAACAGCTCCCCACGACAATATGTTTAACCCTTTAATTTATAGTGTTATGATTCGTTACAAAATCTATCAGAACCAGCAGAAGAAAGGTGTGAATGCGGGCAAGTGGTTCGCCCGTGCGGTAAGCGACGAGACATTCGATCTGGCCAAGCTCGCCGAACACATGTCGAAACACAATTCACCGTATTCGAGCGGTGTCATCAAAGGTGTACTCACCGACATGGTGGACTGTATCAAGGAATTACTGCTCGACGGCAAGAGTGTGAAAATTGACGATCTCGCCATTTTCGGCGTGGGAATCCGCAGTAAGGCAGCCGAAACGCTGGAGGATTTTTCGTTGGAGAAGAATATCACCGGTATGCGCCTCAAAGCACGTGCCACCGGTAACCTCTCGACTACCAACCTGAAACTCGACAGCCAACTGAAGCAGCAAGCGGAGTATCAGAAGCCGACTACCGAAGGAGGTGGTTCCGGTAATACGCCGAATCCCAACCCGGACGGCGGTGGAGTGACTCCTGATCCGTCAGTCTAATTTCTTAACCTTAAAAAAATAAATTATGAGCAATTCATCGTCACGCCGCTCCGTATGGAGCCTGGTTCTCAAAATTATCATTACTGTCGCCACCGCCATAGGGGGTGTGCTCGGAGTGCAAAGCTGTATGTAAGCTGATGAGAACTATCACACTGATTATCATTCATTGCAGTGCCACGCCGGAGGGGAAATCCCTTTCGGCGGAAGCCTGCCGACTGGACCACATCCTCCACCGGGGATTCCGCGACATCGGCTATCATTTCTACATTACACGCGACGGAGAGATCCACCGTGGCCGTCCTCTCGAAAAGGTCGGGGCACACTGCCGTAACCACAACTCCCACTCGATAGGTATCTGCTACGAAGGAGGACTGGATGCTGCCTGTTGCCCGAAGGATACTCGAACGCTTGAACAACGGGGTTCCCTGCTGGCTCTATTACGCGAACTGCGCAGGCAGTTTCCGAAAGCGTTGATCGTGGGGCACCATGATTTGAATCCGATGAAGGAGTGCCCATGCTTTAGCTGCACAAAGGAGTATTCTAATATATAAACAGCTACGGGAGGCAGTGTAATACTGTCTCCCGCAGCTGTTTGTTTTATAAAAAATATCAACTATCTTCACAGACCGTTGATATCGTGGGAAATTAACACCGGATACCCCCCGGTGCCGGGGTTATAGACCGGAAAGGTACCGTCGTACTCTTTCCAATCTATGTAATGTAGGAGAATCATGCGTTAACATGAAACTAGGGACCTACATTCTCTTCATCTCACATACAAACACTCTAAGTGCTAATTACATCTCAACATTTTATTTTATACCACTTTCATTCTCAAAAAATCATCAGAATTGCATACCCATAAGTAAACGCTCATGTTCTTTTACCGTACAACGTACATCATACCGATTTCGCACAGTTAACCGTCCATTAGATACTAGCGTCTGTCTATATTCATTATCTGTATACAACTTATATGAAGCTTCAGCAATTCCTTCAATATCTCCGACATCAATCATAACACCATTTTTTCCATGCTGCATTAAATCAGGAACCGCTCCCACTCTAGTTGTTATTATTGGCTTTTCTGCTAGCATATACTCTGTCAACACCAACCCAAACCCTTCCCAACGAGTTAATAACATCGCTTGATCAAAGAGTTGAATATATTCCATCGGGTTAGACACCCAGCCAGTTATAAGAAAATCTTCCTTTAGTCCCATCTCCGAAAGTAAATTTTCAATAGATGATCTTTCTTCACCCTCTCCAACAATAACAAAAAAAGCATTAGGTATTTTGTTTTTAATAAGTGCAGCAGCCTTCACAAATAAATCAGGACCTTTTCCATAAGATATTCTTCCTACCATACCTATCACATAAGCTTCTACTGGTATGTTCAGCTTACTCCTATTTAAGTCATATCGACCCTGTTTTTCATCATACAAACATACATCAACGCCACTAGGTATAATATGAATCTTATCAGAACAACAAATTTTATATTTCGCAGCACTCTCTTTTTCCCAAGCAGAAATAGCTATTATCATATCCGTTTTATAAGATAGTACCTTCTCAATCAATGCATACACTTTCTTTTTGATTGCAGAGATGTCATTCATATTAAATGCCCAACCATGAGGATTATATAAAACTATATTTTTAAATCCGACATCTGCCAATCGTCCTAACGCACCAGCTTTACTACTGTGCGCATATATGACATCCGGCATATACTTTTTAATAAATTTTCGTATAGCCCAGATTCCCTTTGCATCATTTATTATAGATATTTGTCTCCCCATAGATAAGTATTCTATATGCTCGACTAAAGATTCCATCTTTTCCATTTTATAATCCAAAGAGCAAATTAATATATGTTCAAATCTATTCTTATCTGAATATTTTAAATACATAGAAAGGTAACGAGCAACCCCACCAGGAGATTGCACTATATGCATTATCTTTATTTTATTCATATCGAGAATGAGTAAAAAATTAATATTAAGACAAAAATCTGGTTATATAAATATTGCTATGCCTAAACAATAACACTATAATCTGACAATATATTATTTAAATATTTATCTCCTATCCATCCAATGAAATACACCTCTGACGACACCTAATCCAAAATAAGAAAGCAAACTAGCCACACGTGCTTTTACCCTTGCCCTACTATTACATAAAACAGACCAACGTATTGCCTTTATTCTATTGTAAAGCATATCACGATGTTCATAACTTTTCGGCATTCTAAGTAAAAGATGAAAAAAGAAACTCATCATTCTACAATGATATGCTCGCATTACTTCACTAAGAATATCTAAATGGCATTCCATCAGTTCACATACTTTTAACGCACTATCCATCTTCTTGGAACTAAAAGGTGATCTCTCACTACTATCTTCCCGTAATAAATAGTTGTATATCCTTTCATTACAAAATGCCACCTTATCAGATTGATACATCAACAAATAAGTAGTCGCTAAATCTTCATAGATTATACCTTTTGGATACCGAATTCCAGTAGCAAACAAAGAAGTATGATAAAGTTTCGCCCATGGTGCTGTATCATATTTCTTCTGATAAAACATCTCTTCTATAGCTTTTATATTTGTCTGACAATCTTCTTTATATATTTCTTTAACAACTTTAGGAAAAGTACCTTCTACATAGGTAGTATATGAAGCCACTGAGACCTTACACCGATATTTTTCTATCAATGAATAAAGTATCATTATATAGTTTTCGGCAACATAATCGTCACTATCAATAAAAGAAATAAATTCTCCTGTTGCCATATTTATTGCAACATTACGCGCATCGCTCTGACCTCCATTTTTCTTGTGTATAACTTTTATACGTTTATCTTGTTTTGCATATTCGTCACAAAGTCTTCCACTACGGTCTGAACTGCCATCATCAACAAGAAAAATTTCAAGATTAGTATATGTCTGCGCCAAGATACTATCTACACATTTAGGCAAGTACGTCTCTACATTATAGACGGGAACTATTATCGAAATTAAGGGAGTCATATTAAGAGCAATTAATTATTTTCCAATTAGCCATAATAATTTCAGGAGGATTATCTACATTCGACCATCTAGGAGGGCAAAAAACTTTTTGTACATTATTATTAAACACTGCCGCCCAATAACTAAAAGTACTATTAGCCAATATCATAAATTTGCAGTTAGACATTAAATACATATCAATGAAACTTTCATCACCTGTATTCCAATCAACAACAAGCATATTTTTTAATTTATAGTGCTCTTTTACATAATCAGGATCATTAGAAAAAAAAACGAATAATGGATTTTCTGTTGTCTGACAGACTGTTTGTAATGCTTTCATATAATACTCATCTGTACAAATATTGCCAAATATTTTAGCCTCTTTCCGCCATAGATAATCCCCCCGTCGTACATGAATAGCCACAGAATTTTCTGATTCCAATCGTTTTAGCAATTCTATGTTTTTCCTCGAAAGCTTTAAAGGTTTAAATAATAACGAGAAATTATTTTCTATAAATTTCCGATCCTGCATATACCCTTCATGAAATAATGCATCTTCATGCCGACCACTATCATCATTAATAAACCATGGCAAAAGACCTAATCTTCTAAAAATCTTATTAAGATAAAAAAGAATCCCTCCCAGCATATTTGTAAAAAAAGACGTAGGAGGCATTTCTACTTCAAATCGTCTACTTAACTCAAAGCCATTATGACGTTTTAATGCAGCCTTTGGATAATAAGCGAAAAATCTCTCATTTTTATATTTATTTTTGAGATACGAATAATATGCATACTCAAAAATTTGATTTCCCAATCCTCCCTGAAATACAATAATCTTCATTTTTAAAATCTATTTTTGCTACAATAATATTTCAGGATGTTTATTAATAATAAAATCTTCCGTACAAAGATATTTTTTCACACGATAAAAATTATCTTCTATAGCCTCTCTCCTTGATAAATAATCTTCTGTACTACATTGCTTCAAAGTTCGGTCAATAGCTTCAATAGACAAGCTTTCAATTTGAATAATGCCATCTGAATTAAAAAAGTCGCCTATTCTTGTCGCACCGATATATATGGGAATTGTTTTTGATGCAAAGCAATTTAAAATTTTTTCTGTAAAATAAAAAGGCTCTATAGTATTTTCTATTGCTATTGAATACATGTAATCTCTATAGATATCTTCACATGAAACATACTTATTTACAACTTTTCCCATAACATCAACATTATCATTTAAAATGAGATGTTTTGCAATCTGTTTTCGGAAAACATGCATTCTACACATAGATTTATTTGATGCAACAATTGATATCAATTTATTCTTATCGGAGACTTCAACTGATGCACCTCCCCACAAATCAGTACCATACCAAACTCCTCCAGCAGGAATAAACTCCGCATTAGATAATTTATCCAAAAGTTCCGGAGAGTATGTAAAAACCTTAACAAAATTATCATTCAGATAACTTATTTCCCTTTGCGCCTTACTATAGATATGAGGTATAATAACTTGAGATTCTAATAAGACTGCATATTTTTTAGCAGATATATTTTTAATATCAAAAATGTTCGATGAAGTATAAAAATGTGTATCCAGAGCATAATTATATCTATCCCACAATATATTCTTTGGATATCTCCCAGCAATAAGAGAATATGGAGAATGTGCTGTTTCATCACTAGATAGAAACAACATTTTCATCTGCTCACCCAATTTATTGAAAATCATAGGAGAACTTTTATCTTCAATTTCCGTTCTCCTTATAAGTTTTATCAATTCATTAGGAATTATTTGATTCAGCAATATTTTGATCTTTTTCATCATCAATATTAATACGTTTTATCACTTTGCAAGGATTTCCTCCAGCAATACAATCATTGGGTATATCTTTTACTACAACACTTCCAGCAGCAATAATACTCCTATCACCTATAGTAACACCTTTATTTATAATTGTCCGTGCACCAATAAAAGTATCATTTCCTATAATTATTGGAGCATGTTTTATACAAGCATAACTCTGCAGATCAATCAGTTCTCTTTCATACCGTCGAGATAAATAGTCTAAAGCATGACTATTACTATCGTTTATCATACAACCAGCTCCTATAGTAACATATGAACCTATCCTAACATAATTATGAACCCATATTGAGACATCACTCATAGCGACATTATCCTTTATTTCCAATATAGCTCCATCTTCAATCTCAATACATGACCGCATATTAGCTCCAAGAGTATTTTCGCCACTTGTTATGCGCGTATGATGCCCTATCATAAAACCTTTATAATTCCGATGTAACTTAAATCGAATATTTCCAATTAACCTAACTCCTCTATTTATTGACAGCTTTTTATTATTCGTGAATGTTCTAACATTCAAATTTATAATATTAAAAACTGTCCATAAGAATCTAATTATTTTTTTTATCATTCTTCTCGCAAATATTTATCTAAAAATCTCATTATATATCCCTGAAAAACAAAGCTAGAAGCATACTTTATAAAAGGAAATGGATTTATCTTTTTCTCTTTTAATTCTTTGCGAGGAGAAGGAATATGTACTAACCCTGGATATTTATCACAAAAAGTATTCTCATCCTGAATACGCCATTTGGGCAATGATTTATGACGAAAAATCTTATGATTAAGGTGCAAGGCAAAACATTTCGGCAAATCAACAGTCTTCCAACCTGCATTATTTAAACGCATAATCAAGTCACCATCTCCGCAATAAAAATTATACGATTTTTCATCTATATAATCAATCTCTTCTAATGCCGCTTTAAGATAGTATCCGTGGTTAAGTGCTATATAGGATCCCAGTGTACCTACACGGTAATAATTATGACGAGGATATTCTCTAAAATAAAAAGCACCAGCACCGACCTTTAAACCAGATTTTGAGAAATCTTCCATTGCGTCATAACCATTTTGCAAACAATCATCAGCAAGAATAAGATCATCACTAACCATTACAATATATTTTCCATGTGCATATCTAAATCCAATATTCATAAATTCTCCCCAAGAATGTTTTCTTTTTTGTATTCCATCCAAATCAACAATATTGTAATTAGGTTGGATTATTGTAAAAACATCTCTCTGCTTTGCTAACCAATCACAAGTACCATCAGTCGATCCACCATCTATTACAATGATTTCCATTGAACCATTAAAGTTATTTCTCCTTATACTTTCTATTGTTGCCCTTATCAATTTTTTTCTATTTTTTGAGCCTAACACAACAGATATATCACATTGCTCCATTATTTAAATTTTTAAAATTAAAAGTCTGCTATTTTTCTCTTTTATAATCTAAAAATACTGCCCAAACAATTGAATGTATAATCATACCATTGAAACAATTAAAAAACAAAAACAAAAGACAAGCAGCAACACTATTAAAATGTAAATTTTTAAGTTTTAAAGTTTTAAAAGCTGTTATTATATAGAAGAACATTATTGGTAAGCCAAAACTCGCACATAATGCAAGAATTCCATTAGACGATGTCCTATTATTTAGTTCTAATGATCTCATATCGTAATCCTCTGAATCTATACCGTATCCTACTAATGGACGTTCAGAAATCATTTGTATCATAGCTAAGTTATCAAACAAACGAATATTCAATGACCCGTCTGCATTTTGATTTCCATAATCCTCTTCAAGTTTATTTTGAATAACATCACTTGAGAATATATACAATATACCACCACTAGCTATTATAAAAAGGAGTAAGAAAGCAAATTTACTTTTCTTGACAATATCGTTATGTAAGACAATAATTAGTACAATTATCATTAATCCCAAATATCCAGAAGTAGATTTTGATAATATTATAGCCAATATGAGTACTAATACTTTTTTTAATATCTTCTTGTTAAATAAATTAGAGACCATATCAGGAATATACAAGAATAACGTCATTGACAGTACTACTTGAAAAGCACTAGGTTCCCACCATAAACTACACATCCGATTACTATCATACCCCAACTTTATAACATCAAATAAAAGTAAAAAAAACGTTCCCCCATGTGCTCCCTCTACCGAACGAGGAGATATCACCCCTATATGAAACAGCATATACAAAGTTATACTAATAATGCAGATGATATAGGTTAAATCCAATAATAAGCTCTTAAAAGCAGTATAGTTCATTGACAGAGTTATAAAAAATGTCCCCCAAAGTATCAAGCAATATACGTACGGTTGAGTGATTGTAGCTACATGATTAGTATTAAATACAAGAAAATTTATCCATATCCAAAATGTGTAAGTAACAACAAACAAAAAACTTTTATTCTTTATAACTGAACTCAAACTAGTTTTACGCTTTACAAATAAATACGCCCCATAAAAGAATAATGAAAAGCATGACAATATAGAATGTTGATGATAAAAGCAAAATGTACCTGATGATAATAATATCAGTAATACAGCTACCATATCTTCTATGTAAGAACGCTTTAAAATTATTACCTGCATATAGATTAATAAGTTCTTCCTTTTATCTGGAAAGGACGCTGCATATCCATATTTTCAAATATAATAATATACCAACGAATCAACAAAATCAAAGGTCTTAACAAAAAACGCTTTACCTTCTTTTTTAAAGATTGATCCCCATAACGAGCCCTTCTTGCTTGAATAGGTTTTTCGGATAATTTATCCCAATCATTATCCACAGCAATAAACTCATCTGTATTTAAAATAATAGGATTACACCTCTTGGCTAATAAAGAAAAAACACTTTGGTCATGACGATTTTCTATAAAACCATCATAATTAGGGGCTTTAGATTTTTTATCAGTAATTAAATCATAATGGTTAATATTAATATCATACCATTGCTTGCACAAGGTCAATGTTATATTATTTTTTTTAAGAAAAATACATCCAGATAGAAGTTGATTGGATTCTATTATAGGATCTTCTTTATTCACATTTAAAAATTCGAATAAATCAGCTTTCGTATATACTTTTTCTTTATATATCTCTTGAAATGCCAAAATTCCAGAAGTACTATTATCTAGCATCTTTATATACTCCAAAAATCTCGGTATCCCCTTACAATTAAAAACATTTCCTGCATCAGAATAAACTAGTATATCATCATCTTCTAACTCTTGAAGCTGATTATATATGATAAAGCCTTTCCAACGCCAATATCCATAACCACGCCGATGCTTAAACCAGTGAATTTTCTTTCTCAATTCAGGCTGAAGATCCTTTTCTGTAAGAAAAAATCTCTTATCAAAAGGAAAAGCCTCAGTTTCTTTTTTCAACCTAACTAAAGAGTCAGAATAATCTGTATTAGCAAATGAAAGAAGTACAATCTTTCTCATATATCAATTAATTTATAAACGTGAAAACCACGGCATAGGATAAACTTTATTACTATACCACCAAACTCCCAACATAATAGTTAAAGAACCAATGACTAGACTATATTTTATACCATCAGCTCCAATTGTTTTCACTAGTAAAAAAGTTAATAATAGTTGAAAAGCGCTCCCTAAAAACGTTACTAGCCCTAATCCGAATGTCTTTTTCACTGTATATGGATATTGAATAACTAACCCGTAAAACGAATATATCGTAGATGATAATATTATCCATGGTATATATTGGAAAGAAGAGGCATATTGTTCACTCAAAACATAATGAACCATAATCCAACATAAAATAATAACGATAAGACACAACACACAAAAAGCACTCCCTAATTTATATGATAATTTTACTAGAAACTTTTTTTCTTCATATTCATTTTCTGGAGTCATCTTAGCTAATCTCTTTTGTAGTTCAGGAACATAGACATTACTAAAAGATGTATTAAACAAAGCATAAACTGCACCAAAACTTAATGCCATCGAATAAAGTCCATTAACAGATAGCCCACAATATGTTGTAAGAATAATTTTATCCATACCACTTTTTATCCAAAAAGATAAAGAATGAGGTAAAAGAGGAATCCCAAATTTACATAAAGTCTTTTGAACATTAATATCAACTTTAAATATTAAATACCCTCTTTTATATAATAAATAAAGATGAATAAAAGACATAATAGATATTGCTACCACATAACTCAATATTTTCCCCACTGCTTGCTGCTCATACCCTATTACTAAAATAGCAAGTAAACTGACATACAAAATAACCTGTCCTATTTGCAATTTCGCAAAATTAATTGGATTATCTTCCATCTTATATAAAATGAAATTTACATTATTTGCAAGCATACAAAGGCTACTTAATACAGTAAGCAATTGCAATGACAATCCTATATGTAAATATCCTTCAATTATATTAGTACAAAAAACAATAATTATCGCAAGAATTATATTTACTAATAAAACTAGCAAAAGTAGATTACTAACCAATATAGCCACCTCTTCTTTTGTTCTTTCGTAATAGAAATACGGTAATGAACTTACAATAGCCTGACCTGCTAATAATATGATAATGTTTTGAAGAACATCAAAATTTGCAGCAATACCTAATTCTGAAGGAACAATAAAATAGGATACAATAGGTAAGACTATAAAAGAAATAGATTTAGTTATACCATCAGTTATAGTATATATGATTGTTCGCTTAAATATAGGATGCTGTAAGTAACCTTTAATCCTATCTCTTAGAATATACATAATTCATTATAAGATTAAATATCAAATGTAGAAAAAAAAGTTTGATAGGAAGACCTCACTTCACGAATTGAACATAAATCGTCAAACAAGCTATCAACTTCAAAATTTCCTTTATTATAAACATCTACAATTTGTTTTGGCTCACTAAAAGTTAGTCCCACTTTAATATCTCTATATTTATCTTTTATACCTTGATTTGAATACCTTATAACTTCATGACCTAAAAAGATTAATTCTGTAAACACGGTAGAGCTTCCCACTATTGAGAAATCAACCATATTTGCATAATCAATCATATCAATACCCTTTTTAACATTGCCTAAATAAAGATTTTGATCCACTATATCCTTAAAAAAATCGTCTTTATAACTAGGATGTAATTTTAGATAATATTTAAGCCCTTTTGCTCTAGATAAATTATTGGCAGCATCTATTAAGGTAATATTTTCATCTATATAATCAGGATGCCCAATAACGACGCCAAAAATATCGTTATCAGGTTTCGTACATTTACTCCAATGTTCTTTACCTGCATATCCTATAATACCTAATATTGGTAATCTTGATTCGTCAATTCCTGATATTACAGCTTCTCTTTTTGTATAATTATTCCAACATAATAAAAAATCACTTTTAAATGTACGTAATTCAATTCCACAGTTAATTACCGTGTTTTCACGATATGAAATAAATTGTCCATGTTGCAACGAGGCAGTTTTTATTTTTTCAAGTCGAAACAGTTCTTCCCAAAAGCTATCCTCTGTCAGTGAATCATAATATGACACAAACAGGCTGTAGTTATGAATTTCTATATTTTTTTTTATATAACCAAACACTTGATATAGGTATGCCAATCTATTAAGCATAATCAATTTCTGTACAAAGGGGATATCTCGTTTTCTAAATGAAAGAAGCCAAAATGGTATGTATAACAGAATATTGAAAGTATATATAATATTAAATCTTCTACGAGGCCTATCTCCTAAGATTATGGTTCTACTCTGTATCAAATCACTGATAATATGCAGCTTATCTATGTTAGTTTTTCTATCACAACAATTATTCAAAAGCAAAATTCCTTTTGTGCCTTTTTTTTCAATATTATAACTAGGAGTTTTTGGAAAAAACAAAGAGTAAAAGAAATCTAATATACTAACTAATTTAGCTTTTCTATCAAACTCCTTACATTGAAAATATAAAGACAATCTGCCAAAAATAAAATTCCATCTTACATCAGGAAATCCCTTAAAACAGATTTCATTTAAACTCGAAAATAATTTTGTAGTATTCATTTTTATCTAGTTAACGTCTATTTTTTTCAACATATCATACAGAAAGATACTATGAAACATTTTCTTTATAAATAAAGAAGCACTCACAGTATGGTTATAATACCGTGTACGGCATCATAACCATACTGTGAGCAATATTTTGATTAACAATTAAATTATTTACCAATAATCATAAAGACATATATAAAATGAAAACAAGTTCCAAATAAATATAGATAAATCATCTATATATCAATAATTTATATACGAGTTTTTATTTTCAGTTGTTTTCTACGTTTTCAGTTGCTTTGCTCTTTTTAGGTACATTTTTGTTTCTTGTTTGTTTCTTGATTTCGTTTTTTATTTGTACCTTTGTGATAGGAAATAACGAATAAAAGGACACAAATATGCCAAGGACCAGAAAGCCAATAAAAGTAAAGGAGCCGATTCGTCTTCGGACGAAGGAGTTGGCCAATGGCAGCAAGAGTTTGTATCTGGATATATACCGAAATGGTAAGCGGACATACGAGTATCTGAAAATGTATCTTATTCCGGAAACGGATCGTAATGCCCGCCAACAGAACGAAACGACAATGGCTGCCGCAAATGCAATCAAATCGAAGCGTATCATAGAGTTGACAAGTGGTGAAGCCGGTATCATGAATCACAAGGATAAGGTTTATCTGCTGGACTGGATGCAACTCTATAAAGAGGAACAGAAGAAACGTGGTAAGAAAAACATAGGCCAGATAAAATCTGTTACCGGTATCTTGAAAGAGTATGCAGGAGAAAGATTCACATTAAATCAGATTGACCTCACTTTTTGCCACGGCTATATCGACTATATGCTGACAAACTACCATCCCAAAGGAAAACCCATCTCGGCTTCTACGCGTAATACCTATTACCAGATTTTCAACGGTGCGTTAAATGCCGCTGTCCGTGCGAAACGGATCTTAAAGAATCCATTCAACGAAATGGAAAAATCGGAGAAGCCCAAGATGCCGGAAAGTGTGCGTTCGTATATGACTATTGAAGAAGTGAGATCATTAATCGCTACACCAATGCAGAACGAAGGGGTAAAAAGTGCCTACCTGTTCTCCTGCTTCTGTGGACTACGTATCAGTGACATTATCGGATTGCAATGGAAAGATGTGTTTATTGACAACGGCCAATACCGCTTGGCAGTAGCCATGCAGAAGACGAAAGAACCGATTTACCTTCCGCTCTCCAATGAAGCGTTGAAGTGGATGCCGGAACGTGGGGACAAGACAGCAGACGACCATGTGTTCGATTTGCCTTCTGGTATCAACCAGCTTATCAAACCATGGGCCAAAGCCGCCGGAATTTCCAAGCGATTCACCTTTCATACCGCCCGCCACACGTTCGCCACAATGATGCTGACATTGGGGGCCGATTTGTACACTGTATCTAAATTGCTCGGTCATACATCTGTAAAGATGACCCAAGTGTATGCCAAAATCGTCAATAAGAAAAAAGACGATGCAGTAAATCTGACCAACGGTTTATTCGATTGACAATGCAATGAACATCAGATATGTAACCACTTATAAGGGTGTTGTTCCGACAGGATTCTCTTTCGGGAGCAACACTCTTATAATATATCATATAAATCCAATTTAAAATATTTCATCATGAAAAGACCTAACAATGACCCTCTCTCTTTTTGGAGGGAAAAAACATCTGCACCATTTTGTTGCAGAACAGGATGTAGCGAAAGAATTATTCGCATTGCTCGTTGAAGCAAAAACAATGTATCTCCGTGATGTCGTGACGGGCAATAAGCAGTACTACCGTTACGTGGAGGATTTCGTAAACAGCCACCGGTATATCGACTGTGACCATGCGGTCTGCCGGAACTGCCATGAAATGAACATTCATATCGTCAAGGGGCTATTAAACGATTGCTCCCATCTTATCCGAGCATTTTTTACCGAAGCAGACTTCTCGTTCGAGAAGTGTATGGAACTGAAACGAACGTATGATACGTTTGTGCCACCATCACAGTCCGTCACGTGCTGCAAAGATGGACCGACAAGAATTTATCCTCTTTCTTTTGGATGCAATCTCACTCGTAAACAGATGATAGGTATTACAGCTTGTGCCAATGCTTATCATCTGTTTTGCGTTTCTACCCTACACGTTGAAGATATGGAAGCCCTGCTTTCCTGTAAAGAAGGATTCTGTATTCGTGTAAACAATATCCGCCATGTGGCCATCCTGTTTGATACACTCCTTGAGCACTCGTTTATCCAAGCCAAATGGCAGTCCGTTCTTAGTAGTGGGCGGTTCTTGCAAACCAAGGATGGAAAAGGATTCGTTTCAGCTTCAAGCCTTTCATCCGCTCTGTCTGCCTTGCGTAACAACATGACATCAACAGGTTACGGTATCAGACGAGCTATTGATGAACTGAGAGAGTGGTAAGAAGTGCCAATAAGCGAAGTATGTGAAAGGTAAAAGCGTGACAGTTGCCGTGATACGTGGTTACTATCACGGTACAAACTCACGCTGACCTTTTGGGTTGCCCTATCTTTGACCTCCGTTAGCGCGCTACATAACGGAGGATATACTTCATTGTCTAAATTTATAATAACTCATTTATGCAAAATAATAGATTGACATTCATGGAACGGCTGAGTGAACGGCTTACAAGCGTCGAAGCCATCCTAAAGAAATTAGATCCGATAGAAAGTCTGTTGGAACGCATCGCATTGCTGGAAAAAAATATATATACCACCAAACAGGTGTTTACCTTCCAAGAGGCTTGTATGTATATCGGAATATCCGAGAGTATGCTGTACAAGCTAACATCAGGCAAGGAGATTCCGCACTACAAGCCACGTGGCAAAATGATATATTTCGCCAAAGAAGATCTGGACGAATGGCTTTTGCAGAATTATGAACCAACCGTAGATGAAGCAGCACGTATGGCAAACGAGGCCGCTGCCACACAACCTTTCTTTAATCAAAGACGCCATGGAAAACGAAAGAAGAACTGAATATAATGTGGATATGAGGCCGGAGGAGGATTTCTTATCGGATATCCTCTCCGCCTCGCAGATTCGGGCGACGGATACCTATGAAACGCCGCCACAGATTATCTGGATAGACAACTCGACCATTGCTACGCTCGGCAACTTCAGCGCATCAACCGGCAAGGCGAAATCAAAAAAAACATTTAACGTTTCGGCCATTGTCGCTGCATCGCTGGCAGGGAAACAAGTGCTGAACTACCGGGCGCACCTCCCGGAAGGTAAACGCAAGATTCTGTACGTGGACACGGAGCAGAGCCGCTTCCATTGTCATAATGTACTGGAACGCATCTTGCGGCTTGCCGGACTGCCCACTACAACCGACAGTGAAAACCTCGACTTTATTTGCTTGCGCGAATACTCTCCGGCCATACGCATTGGGGTCATCGACTACGCCTTACGCCAAAGAAAAGGATACGGACTTGTAATTATCGATGGTATCCGTGACCTGATGCTTGACATAAACAGTACCGGTGAGTCCGTGGAAGTCATTAACAAGATGATGGAATGGTCATCAAAGTATGACCTGCATATCCACTGTGTGCTACACTTGAATAAAGGAGATAACAATGTGCGCGGGCATATCGGTACGGAAATGAGCAACAAGGCGGAGACTGTACTGGTCATCAGCAAAAACAACGATTGTCCCAACGTCAGCGAAGTTCATGCGTTACACATCCGTGAGAAAGAGTTTAAACCTTTTGCTTTCACTGTCAATGAGGGTGGGCTCCCGGTTCTCGCAGAAGGGCATTTGTTTGAGAATGCCCCACATCAGAAACCGAAACAACGGACGGGTTTTATGGAACTAAGCATCGAACAGCACCGTGAAGCCCTTTCCGCTGCGTTTGGAGACAAACCCATCCGTGGGTTTGAAAATATGCTGCAAGCCATGATGACTGCTTACGAGGCAATCGGATTTAAGCGTGGGAGAAACGTAATGGTCAAACTGCTGCAATATCTGACTGACACCTTAAAACTGGTTATCAAACGAGATAAACTTTTTTATTATGACATGACACAGGCAGAAACCATGCTTTTCGATGAAGAATGAGAGCGGGCGCGGACCTATATAATTCAGTTTAATTTAGTATTTATATATATAGGGGCGCAAACTAAACTAAACCGCTTTTGTACAAACAAGTGAAAAGAAATTTAATATGACCATAGACGAAGCAAAACGAGTGCGTATCGTGGACTTTTTGGCCCAGCTCGGCCACCGTGCGCAGTATATGAAATCAGAGCAATATTGGTATCTTTCGCCTCTCAGGAAAGAGGTGACGCCATCGTTCAAAGTCAATGACCGGCTGAATGAATGGTATGATTTTGGCGAGGCCACCGGAGGCGACCTTGTGGAACTGGGTAAGTACCTTTGCGGAACTAAAAGTGTGAGTGAAGCATTAGCATACATCAAACGGTATGTCAATGGTGTGTCGCTGCCGAGACCCCGGGCGTTGCCCGCAACCTCTCGACCAGTGGAAGCCGACATGAAGAATTTGATTATCGTGCCGCTGCGACACCACGCACTGCTCTCATATCTCCATTCACGTATGATTGATTCGGATATCGGACGAATGTTCTGCAAGGAAGTCCATTACGAACTGCGCCAGAAACGTTACTTTGCACTGGCCTTTGGCAATATATCCGGTGGATACGAGGTACGAAACCCTTATTACAAAGGATGTATCAAGAACAAGGACATTTCCTTGATACCCCAATCGCGTGGTGAGGCACAGAGCCGTGTCTGCCTATTTGAAGGATTCATGGACTTTCTGTCCTATCTAACCCTAAAACAGACGGACGATAGTGCCATTTGCATTAATGCCCCCTGTGACTACCTTGTTATGAACTCGGTCAGTAATCTGAAAAGGACATTAACGTATTTGCAAAAATACACGTATATTCACTGTTACCTTGACAATGACCTTGCCGGACAAAAGACAGTGGAAACCATAGCCGGGATGTATGGCAGATGCGTCTATAACGAATCAAACTGTTATGCCGGTTACAAAGACCTGAACGACTACTTACGTGGGAAGAAACAATGAAAAAACCGCTCCCTAAGCCCTCCTTCATCACGGAGGGCTTTTTTTTATATCCCGACTTTTCCTGTTTTCTTATCTAAAATTATATTTGAATATGATTTTGAAATATGATTTTTGGATTTTGAAAAAATATTATATTAAAACGATACGTTTTATAATCAATAATTTTATCTTTCAAATTATCCATTCTTATTTTGCACACACAACCAAATATAAAAATCATATTATACAAAAATATATGAAATCATATTTTATTTTCACCATTGTCCTGACGGTTGCCTATCTCGTCTATTATGCAGTTATCATCGTGCAGGACCTTTATGGAAAAAAAGGAAATGGCAAGCCGGAAGAAGAGGTATTTGACCTCGGTGCGCCAGAAGATGAACAGAGTGTGTACGTGACGGAGAGCGATACGGGATTCAATGTGGGTAATGAGAAATATGAAACAGATGTTGCCCCTACCGCTTCGCCTGCACCACAGGAGACGGAAACCGCAGACAATAATGGCGAGATAGCCGTGGCGGAGAAACTAAAACGCCTGAAAGCCCAAGCGGAGGAACAGATGGAAGAAACCGCGACCTACCTGTCAGACGCATACACGGCAGACGAACTGTACAAAGCGATGCTTGCCAAAGGAAAGACGGGCAACCGTCCGGAACTGGTGTGGAAACCTCTCAAAGACCGATTGTAAAATGTCGAAAGCAAAAAAAATATTATGTGCACTGTGCTTTGTCCCTTATGCGGCATTCGCCAAAAGTGGCAGCGTAAACTACAGTTGGGGTGCAGACGCACTGGCAACGATGCACGACTTCGTGGTGACGATGATGCTGTACGTGCTGTACATCTGCTACGCTGTCGCCTCGGTTTTCGTAGTCGTTGCCGCGCTCCAGATCTATATCAAAATGAACACAGGCGAGGACGGCGTGGTGAAGTCTATCGTATCACTTGTCGGTGCGTGCCTCTTCATCATTGGTGCTTCAATCGTGTTCCCTGCTTTCTTCGGCTACCGCATATAGGTGGCTGACAGAAGTGTAAAATAAATTCAAAAAAAACAAGAGTACCACAAAAATGTAATAAATATGTTTCAGAAATTCAAAAGAATGTGCCGAAAGGCAAAGAAAACCATCATGCAAGTTTCCACCAAAGTAAGAATGTTAATCATTGCCCTGTTGGGAGGCATACCTGCTATGGCTCAAAGTACGGCAGGCGATTACTCGGCCGGTACGACAGCTCTATCAACCGTAGCGGAGGAAATTGTGAAATACGTTCCTGTCATGGTCAAACTCTGCTATGCCATTGCTGGTGTCGTGGCCATCATCGGAGCCATTTCGGTGTATATCGCCATGAACAACGAGGAACAGGATGTCAAGAAGAAGATCATGATGGTAGTTGGGGCGTGCCTTTTCTTGATTGCGGCAGCCCAAGCATTACCTCTGTTCTTCGGAATTAACGCATAAACAGTCAAGAAATGATTAATGACGGACGTTATCCGGATTATCCGCTGTTCAAGGGGTTACAACGGCCTTTGGAGCTGATGGGATTACAAGGCCGCTACATCTATTGGGCGGCAGGCGTGGCTGGTGGAGCCATTGTGGGCTTTATCGCCGCCTACTGTCTTATGGGCTTTGTGGCCGGACTGGTCGTATTGGCAACTGTCTTATCTGCGGGAATCGTGCTTATCATCCTCAAACAGCGAAAAGGGCTGCACAGCAAAAATGTAAAACGTGGAGTGTATGTGTATGCCTATTCGCACAAAGTATGACTATAAGAAAAACCATCACGGCAATGTGTGTGGCTGATTGATTGTTGAACGCGGGCGGGTCCGCCTCCAGCCGAGGCAGACCTGCCCCTATTTAATGAACGAATATCGGAATGACCCTATATATCATTTTATTTTTCATCGCCCTATGTACGGGTATGGCCTTGTCAGTCTATACGTTCGGTACGGGCGGCAAGCGCAAGCACATCTTTCAGAATATCTATTTCTCTGTGGAAGATACAGATGGTGTGGGTGTGCTGTACACCAAGACGGGTGAATATTCCGCCGTCTTGAAAATCGAAAATCCGGTACAGAAGTATTCGGCGGACATTGACAGCTATTACGATTTCACGCATCTATTCTCTGCCCTTGCGCAAACACTGGGCGAAGGATATGCCTTACACAAACAGGACATCTTCGTGAGAAAACAGTTCGCGAACGAGCCGGAGCATAATCAAGAATTTCTCTCAGCATCGTACTTCCGTTATTTTAATGGGCGTCCGTACACGGACAGCCTTTGCTATCTGACTATCACACAGGAAGCCAAGAAGAGCCGTCTTTTCTCTTACGATAGCAAGAAATGGCGCGATTTCCTCGTGAAGATTTATAAGGTTCGAGACCTACTACGCGACAGCGGTGTACAAGTGAAATTCCTGAACAAAGCCGAGGCAAGCGAATATGTGGACCGTTACTTTGCGATGAACTTCAAAGACCGTACGGTCTCGATGACGAATGTCAAGGCTGACGACGAAACGGTATCTATGGGTGATAAACGCTGTAAGGTGTACAGCCTCGTGGACGTGGACTGCGCCGCACTCCCCTCGCTGATACGTCCCTATACCAATATCGAGGTGAATAATACCGAGATGCCAGTGGATCTTGTCTCGGTGGTGGATAATATTCCGAACGCAGAAACGGTGGTGTACAACCAAATTATTTTCCTGCCCAGTCAGAAGCGTGAACTGGCATTACTCGACAAAAAGAAGAACCGGCACGCAAGCATCCCCAATCCGAGTAACCAAATGGCCGTAGAGGACATCAAGCAGGTACAGGACGTAATAGCCCGTGAAAGCAAACTGCTCGTGTACACGCACTTCAACATGGTGGTGGGCGTGCCTGCCGACACCGACCTTCAAAAATGCACGAATCACTTGGAAAACGCTTTTGGGCGCATGGGCATACATATCAGTAAGCGTGCATACAACCAACTGGAACTGTTCGTCAGTTCATTTCCGGGCAACTGTTACAGCCTGAACGAGGAATATGACCGTTTTCTGACCCTCTCCGACGCTGCGGTATGCCTGATGTACAAGGAACGGGTGCAGCATAGTGAGGAAACGCCGATAAAAATTTATTATACTGACCGTCAAGGTGTTCCGGTAGCTATCGACATCACGGGAAAAGAGGGAAAGAACAAGCTGACCGACAACTCGAATTTTTTCTGCCTGGGGCCTTCGGGCAGCGGAAAGAGTTTCCACATGAACTCCGTCGTGCGCCAGTTGCATGAACAGGGGACGGACGTGGTAATGGTCGATACGGGTAACTCATACGAGGGGCTATGCGAGTATTTCGGCGGCAAGTATATCAGCTATACCGAGGAACGGCCCATCACGATGAATCCGTTCCGCATCAATCGGGAAGAGATGAACGTAGAAAAAACGGGATTCTTGAAAAACCTCGTCTTGCTTATCTGGAAAGGTACGCAGGGAACGGTCACAAAGACGGAAGACCGTCTGATAGAGCACGTCATCACGGAATATTACGACGCCTACTTCAATGGTTTCGAGGGCTTCACACCCCAACAGCGTGAGGACTTGCGTAAGAGCCTCGTTATTGATGACCGCAACAGCAGTGAGAAGCGGCACGAAAGCGAACGGGAACGCGCGGTCCGCATCGAGGGTATCATTGACAAGATAGAGGGCCGACGCAAGGAACTGAAAGTGGAGGAACTGTCATTCAACTCTTTCTATGAATATTCCGTGCAGCGCATCCCGGATATCTGTGAGGAGAACCGTATCACGGGCATCGACCTCTCGACATACCGCTATATGATGAAGGACTTCTATTTGGGCGGCAACCACGAAAAAACGCTGAACGAGAACATGGACAGCTCGCTGTTCGACGAGACGTTCGTGGTCTTCGAAATCGACAGCATAAAAGATGACCCGCTGCTTTTTCCTTTGGTCACGCTGATTATCATGGATGTTTTCTTGCAAAAAATGCGCATCAAGAAGAACCGCAAAGTCCTTGTCATCGAGGAAGCATGGAAAGCCATCGCCAGCCCGCTGATGGCGGAGTACATTAAATTTATGTACAAAACAGCGCGTAAATTCTGGGCCAGTGTGGGCGTGGTGACACAGGAAATACAAGACATCATCGGCAGCGAAATCGTGAAAGAGGCCATCATCAATAACTCGGATGTGGTGATGCTGCTTGACCAGAGCAAATTCAAGGAACGTTTCGACACCATCAAGACGATTCTTGGCCTAACGGACGTGGACTGTAAGAAAATTTTTACCATTAACCGCCTTGAAAACAAGGAAGGACGCAGCTTCTTCCGCGAGGTGTTTATCCGTCGGGGCACGACCAGCGGTGTTTATGGCGTGGAAGAACCGCGCGAGTGCTACATGACTTACACGACCGAACGAGCGGAGAAAGAGGCTCTGAAGCTTTACAAGCGCGAGTTACAATGCAGCCACCAAGAGGCTATCGAGGCATATTGCCGCGACTGGAATACCAGCGGTATCGGCAAGGCATTGCCGTTTGCGCAGAAAGTTAATGAAGCGGGATGTGTACTGAACTTAACCACTAAAATAACATCATAATGAAAACGAAAAGGATTTTAATCACCCTGTCACTGGGCTACGGGATAAATATGATGGGGTTTGAAAGCAGCTTGACGCGCGAACAAATCTCTGTCAGCAATCCGGAACTCACTGTTTTGTCCCTCCGGGAGTTTTGTATGCTGTCCAAGGAGAACCTGCTCCGCATGGATGACATGACACCGGACAAAGTAGCCGCCATCGAACGGTTGTTGGCAGAGTATTCCCTTCGGTTGGGTATGTCCGATGTAGAACTGGAAGCGTATTTGAACCGGTATTATGAAGAAAACCCCAAAGAAAAGGAGTTTTACGATATGTGCGACAGGCTATGTAACAGCAAACCTGTCTTCGATGAAAACAGGTTTCGAGAAGAACTATTCAGGGAACTGAACAGTAGTCCGATGAGTGAAAAAAGACTAAGTGACTTGGGATGGCTACGTTATCAGACCGTGCGCGAAACTTATCTAAACCAGCCTTTCTTTTTGAGATGGTTCGGCTCCCAAGAAGCCCGGATCAAAAGGGCCATCAAGGATACTACCATCATACATGATATGTTCTGCCGACTTGTCACGGAGAATTGTATCGAATCTGAACGGTGGTATTTCAATCACAAGGAACCGGAATACATAAAAGAGGTCTGAAACGATGAAACGGCTGTTTATCTTTTGGGTTATCCTATTGCCTGCCCTGACACAGCACGTTCACGCACAATATTACAGCGTGAACTATGACGCTCGTACCGTGGCGGCCATGGCCGCAGCATTCGGCACGGAGGCAGTAGCCGAAAGCTACTACCGCGAGCAGGTGGATGATATTCTGAAACACTATACGGCGGCAGAAGTGGCGGCAGCAGGGATATTTTCTTCCAAATTTTTGGAACACAAGGCTCTGTCCGACCTTGGCATCTGGTGCAGCAGCACGGAAAATTACTACTATCGTCGAATTTACCACATGGTGGCAGAAAAAATCATGCCGAAAATATGGGTGGTGGCGAAGCTGATGCTGCGCTCACCACAAACAGCAATCCACTGGGGCAGCTACCTGATGAAAGTGTGCGACGATACGAAGAGCCTGTGTATGCAGTTCGAAAGTGTGGTGACAAACAGCACGCTGTCGTTCTCGGACATCGCTTTTCTGGAAATTGACCGCGACATTGCCACCTTGCTGAACCTCGCAGAACTGGGCGGTACCGATTGGCAACGGATGTTGGACAACTTTACCAAAGTGCCGGGCAATTTCACGATTGAGAACTTAAAGGGCGACATTGACAACCTTTATAACATGGGCGTAGGGCTGGCAACATCAGGTATGGAGAACCTCGGTGACGCTCTACTGCAAAGTAGTGCGTTCCATGACCTATTGGGTGGCAAAGTCAATGAAATCGGCAACCTGTATGAACACTACGGTACTCTCTTCGAGCAGGCGGAACATGACATCGGCAGTCTGCTAATCGACATGGTGGGCGGTCAGGATAGCGTGGCCGCATTGTTCAATTTCAGCAATTACGACCTCACATCGTGGATGACCGACTATATGGACAATGCTGTCGGGAACTATTACACGCAACGGTGGTATATCGCACGGCGTGATCAAGGAAGCATTTCTCTATGCGACTACTACCCACCGACAGACGACAACAGCATATTGAACGGGGGTGCATGGACACGCTTTAACACGAGTGATCCGGGATTTTATCCGAACGCTTCGCAACGGGAGCAGGCCCTCGCCAATTCAGAACGGTATGCCGGATGGTCAAGAAGCCGAGTGCAACAGCTCAACAATAGCAACGATGGCTACACCTATACTATCAATACCCGACAACAGGCCTATATCATCAGTAAGGGTAACAAACAGACAAAGAAGGCATACGCCTACGAGATACACGTGACACAGAGTTGGAATCGGATGGAGGTGGTCTATGAGGATGTCTTCGACTCCTATTCGATGGATTTGAATACGTTCAAAGCGCAGCTCAATGCCCGCCTCTCGGAGTTCAATGACAACGAGGAAGGCTATGTCTATTACATAGCATCCGATGCACGGAACTATTATCAGGCGACGGACGCCGCAAAATTGCAGGGATGCGAAAGCGTGACCATCAGTGTAACCTGTTCAGACGGGGCGACGCTGGGGCAAGGCTCGACACAATACAAGTGTCGCAAGTGTGGCGGCTCACTGGATGCCCACTCCAAAGAGTGTGTCATGCAGACCTCGGTAACGGAGAACGAACTGGATCTTTCAGAACTGGACGCACTGATACGGGAAGCGGACAATCAAGTCGCCGTTCTTCAATCTCAGATTAGTGCCTTGGAAAAGGAAAACGCCGACCTTTTGAAAAAAATTGCCGAGGCGAGCGTGGAAGACGCAGCAGCTTACCGGCAACAATATAACTCCAACCGGACACGTATCGAGGAACTGAAAAGCGAACTTGCCGAGTGGCAACAAAAACAGAAGGAGTACGCAGATGCAAAGCAGGAAGCGGAAGCAGAGAACGATGTGCCGACAGATGATTACTACCGCCTACCGGCTATCATGCAGGATTGCAAGACAGCCTATAGCCTCACTTGGCAGGACGGAGGTACATGGAGCGGCTATACGTTCGTCCGTAAGGCGACGATGCCGAACATCAATGGTATCATTACGTTCCGTGCGACTATTTCTATCGCACGGAAGCCGAAATACTTTCTGGGTATCAAGATTCACCGTGCCATTATCCAAATCAGTTGGGAATTGACTTCGGCATACACAGACACGCACGTTGCCGATGTACTGACACTCGATCCGAACCTGTCGAACGAGGAAAAGACTAAAATCGTGAATAATCGCATATCGGAAATCGCACGGGAATATCCCAACTGTAAAATCACTACCGAGTATGCCCGTACAGAACCTATGGAAGAAGTACCGAACAGCGACGTGTACCACCTGCTTTGGTCAAGTGACCGCCTCGAAATCGCACGAGAAGTGGATTCACGTATCACGAAAATATACGCCGACCTCGTATCCTTGGAGAAGATGATGCACTACAAGCGGAACATCATCGACGTACTGAAGGATGTGCTACCGGAACTCGATACGGACGAGGGTCGTAGGCTGACACTCGTGGAAGAGTGCCATGACCGCTGGGTAGAAAACGCACGGACATCCCGAAGTGGCAGAAAGGAGGTACGGCCATGAAACGCACTATACTGATGGCCATTACGTTGCTTGCGCTACTACCCGATGTCGCCAAGGGCCAATGGACATTCGATATCGTGTCGGTGGAAGCGTACATAAATGACCACAAAAAACAACGCAGCCTGTTGCTGGCCCGAAGCACGCTGGAATACAGCAACCAACTGCTGCATGAGTACAGCCGTGAGGAGACGGGCAAATACAAGGAAGTAAATATCGACCTTGACCGCTATACCCGTGCCTTTGATGTCATCGACGTGATGTACCAATCCCTGCGGACGGTGCTGAACGTGAAGGATACCTACAGCTCGGTAAGTGACCGTATCGGTGACTATAAGACCATGCTGGAGGCTTTCCATGAGAAAATCCTGAAACATGGGAACATCGAGCCGTCAGACGCACTGATACTGACTATCAATGAAAAAGCAATACGGGACATCGCCAACGAGGGAGAACACCTCTATAAGTCGGTGAGCGACCTCGTGCTGTATGCCACGGGCGCAGCGGCCTGCTCGACCAGCGACCTGCTGATGGTACTGGAGTCCGTGAACAAGTCGCTGGACAGCATTGAGCAACACTTGAACCGGGCATACATCGAGACATGGAGATACATACAGGTACGTATCGGCTACTGGAAATCGAAGATTTACCGGGAACGTACCAAACGGGAAATTATTGACGGTGCTTTCGGACGATGGCGCAATGCGGGACGACTGGATTATTGACGGTAAAAGAGGAAGGAGGTAAATAATGCCATAATGATGATTATGACTTCTATACACCGAAATTGATAAGGAATATCTTAAAACGCAGGAAAAGCGTTTCGTCCTGAATGTTCGGAGAAGTACAAACAGAGAAAGAAACTTTAAGTACAAACAAGTCTATCTGGCCTATAACCAAGAGGCAAATGGACATTTGGATTAATAAAAGATGTAATGAAAAAGATCGTTTTTGAAAAAGACATTACGCTATATAAAGCCGATTGCCTTGAAGTAATGCCTCTTCTCCCAGAATCAAGTATTGATTTAGTTCTATGCGACCCACCTTTCGGAATTACAGCCTCGCAATGGGATAAGATAATACCATTCTCGAAAATGTGGGAGGAGATTAGAAGAGTGAGAAAGGATAATGCGCCTACGGCTTTATTTGGCAGCGAACCGTTCAGCAGCCTTTTACGCTGTGGCAATTTAGCCGAATTTAAATACGACTGGGTATGGGAAAAGTCAAAAGCAAGCAATTTCCTTCTTGCTAAAAAGCAACCTCTAAAAGCGCATGAGCTAATCAGTATCTTTTGTAACGGCAGAACTCCTTATTATCCAATCATGGAGGAAGGTGAGCCTTATGAGAATCGTACAAAGAGAGGAAGTAACTGGACAGGAGTAAACAAGGTACCAAATCCTACATTCAGAAATGAAAACAAAGGAACGAGATACCCACGAAGTGTGAAATATTTTAAAACTGCGGAATCAGAGGGCAAAACGATTCATGTTAATCAAAAACCAGTCGCATTGTTGAAATATCTGATAAAAACATACACGAAAGAGGGTGACACAGTCCTTGATTTTGCCTCTGGAAGCATGAGCACTGCAATCGCCTGTATTCATACGAATAGAAAATGTATTTGTATTGAAAAGGATGATATGCACTTCTTGCGGGGAGAGGAAAGGATTAGAAATGAATATAATATAAAAAGAAATGTAGAATAATCCTGGTGATTAACTGATTGAAACACATTGAGTATTGAAAGATTAATAACAAATAACCGAAAGTAAATATGGACAGAATACTCTTACTCGTGACGGTTACAATAATTGCAACCACGGCGGCAAAGGCACAATCCGTGACCTATAACCACGATTCGCCGAAACAAAACCAAGTAACAGTAATGGAAACCGGTACGGGAGCACTCTCGCCCGACCTCTACTATTCCATACTGCACAACAAGTATAAGAAGTCGGCAGCAGTCAAGAACAAACTGTCGTTCCGCACACTGGCGGGCGTCAACCTATACAACCAAACGGACGAAGCTGAAGCCATCGACTCGGCATTGGTGAGCCGGGCAAAGATAGAAGCCTTGAACGTGGCTGACCGTCAAGCGGACATCGCATGGGTCGCTGAAGGCGATAAGGTCAACGGACAGATGGTAAGGTTCAAACGAAACATAGACCGCATCTTGCCTGTCGGGGGGACACCGGAGGATAAAGACAGATGGACGGAATATTACCATATCTACCAGTGCGCCATTGATGCAACGAAAGATGCCTATATGCCCAACGCACAGCGGAAGAAAGAGTATCTGCGCATCTACGAGGATATAACTCGACAGAACGAAATCCTTGTCGGCTACCTTGCCAAACGGCAGAATACTACGATAACAAGTACGCTACTGAATGCTACCGCTGACCGTACTCTGGATAAGGAGAGTATTGTCCGCGATGCGGTGAACCGATGGCACGAATCGCGCTTTGCCGTGCGCGGCCCGCAATCAGGCAATAACACGGGTGGCAGCGGCGACGGAGATGAAACAGTAAACAAAGGGAACTGAAAAAACAAAAACGTATGGCAGACGGAAATATACTCTCGGATTTCGGTATTAATATCCTTGAAGAAGAAATAGACGATGTGATTTTTCAAACGAACGAGTTCCTGACTGATGCGACTTTTACCGGCTCGCAGGGACCGTTCTGGTGGTTAGCGAAATCCTGCCCTTTGTTGTCCTTGCTAATCGTTCTAAATCAACATTTTATAAAATCTTGTACCATGAGACAAAATTTTGACGGGACAAAAATGGGACAAAACCGCAGGAAAATAAAGCCAAGACCTCTTTGTTCCGAATATCCTTATCAGAATACCCTTATTCTGAATACAAAGGTACAAATTTGTCCCGTAATAAACGAACCAATGAGCCTATTTCTCTCATCCATAACGCACTTTTCCATAATCTTGTACCACGGCAGATTCTTCAAGGTTTTAGATACATTATTTCATATCCTACAGTTAAATAATGTTTTCTTGATAGTTGTACAGTGTTCGGAACGATTGCCAATCATTGAAACTGCCCATTTGTACACTCCTTTTGTCAGACTTGATTCTGATTTTTCGGTTGTAATGAAGTGCGTTGCCCTGTTTCCTTCAATGGCTAATTGCCACTTGAAAGTGTCGCACAAAGATGTGGTGAATTGCATGCTTAATCAATGAATTACAGTGTTTTAATTAGACTTAACGGTGTATATACCATCAAATATTATCATATACATTTGCATCAAAAATCTACAAATAAACAGATAAAAACAAAGAATATGACTGAAAACAAAACATCAAAAATGAACCTCGACCATGAGCGGAAGATTGTCGAGCTTCAGGAAAGAGTGAACAAATTGGAAGACCTCTGTTTTACCACAAAGGAGATTCTGAACCTTGAAGAAGCATCCGCATTTCTCGGCATTGCCAAGAGTACCCTTTACAAAATGACGCACCTGAACCAGTTACCATTCTTCAAACCTGCGGGCAAACTCATCTTCTTTGAAAAGAAAGCCCTGCTTGATTGGGTGCGCGGCGCAAAGTCCCTGTCGGAGGAAGAAATCAGAGCGGAAGCAGCCGCAAGATTGAATGATATGAACAACAGACCTTAACCGCCATGAGAACAGAGGAACTTATAGAAAGTATCAGCGAGAGAGACCCGTTATTGGCAAAAGCGGTCAGTCACATGGTTGCGTATGTTCAAGACCGTTATCCCTCCACGTTTCCAAGCAAGGAGCAGACTATGGCGGTAAACGAATACCTGCACAGTGTTCATGCGGACGGTGACGGCAGTATGTCGGAAACGAATTGCGAACATCGCAGGATTGCTTCACAGCGCATCACTATCGCTGCCATCCGTGTGCTTGACACCGAACAACAGAACAGGCTTCAAGATATACTTGACCATATCGCATACGACAAGGAGTATTATATGCCGGAGAGAGGACAAGGTATGCGCTACTGACTTTTCTTTTGGCTGCACCAGTTTTAGATTATCCATAAACAGACGAATGATGAATAAAGATTTGAGCTATTGTATCGTGCTGTCATCAGAACAGCTTTCCTATCTGGCAGGAAGCAAATACGGCATTGACCGAATGAAGATTCTTAACCGGCTTATTGAAGCGACCGTGCTGGAACAAACGGAGTATTCCAAGAAAGGCTTTGCCACGACATTGCAAGTCGGACAGGCGGCTTTGTCGGAAGTGGAATTGTCCTGCAAATTGGGCTATGACAAGAAGACTATCTCACGTGTGATTGACAAGATGAATCGGCTTGGTATTGTCGCATCCGTTCAGAGCAACCGCACGAGCATTCACACGCTGAAATGCGTATCGGCTTGGATGCTGGACGGCAAGCGTATCGACAACCCTTTCTATGTCCGGATGAAAGACCGTAAGGACGGCAACCAAGAAACGGCTAACCGCCCATATAACAACGATAGTATTCTTCCAATGAACCGACAGCATATTTTGGAGAGCCAAACAGAAACAAATTGCCCTCCCCAAACGCAAACAGACAGCACGACAGTATCGGATGAAACTTACTTCCCTGATTTATCGGCTTCGCCAATAATAGAAGATATACCTGTTATAGCTGATGATGGCGAACTCTTGATGGCTTCTTCTTCTGTCTGCGAACAACCGTTGCCATTCCTAATTGGCGATAAAAACGAAGCAGAGGACAGTAACAGTAACGATGGATTGAATGCTGAAACAGATAGTCATGAGTTTCCAAGTTCGCCCACAACTACATCAGGCGATGAGATTGCAGAAGACGGAAACGCCAGAGATACTGTACAGATAGATTCCGCTTCGATATATCCAACCACGGTATGGGCTTCTCCACAGCCTTTGGCAGAGGAAGAATCCGCTAATACCTAAAGGGACGATTGGCAATTATAAATCATTCAGATACAACAGAATGTACTGTAATTTGGTGTGTAGTGTTACAAGAAGTGCCTATGTCGCACAGGCTCGCTTCGCTTGCCAGTACCACATAAGCGTATTCCGGCAGTCGCAAGCTCCCACCGTGCTGTACCTTTTTAGATAAGATGTTTTACCCATTATAATGCAGAAAAGAATGAAGAACAATGATAACGACAAACTGATTGACGAGAATAAGGACGAGGAAAAGGATAAGAAAGACACAAGACGCACCCTGCGCCTTGAAGCCAGAGTTACGGAAGACGAATATACCAAGGCTTTGGAACTCGCCCAATCCTGCGGTTTGACCATGAGTGACTATGTACGCAGGACGGCTTTGGGGCATCGTCCACACTTGCGGCTGACCGAGCGTGAAGCGGAAGCCCTGTGCAGCCTTTCGGATGCGAGGGGCGACCTTATCCGTGTCGTGGCAGCCGTGAAGTCCATCCAAGCGGACAAGCGAGCCATCTATTTCAGCGATACCCGATTTGTGGAGCAATGGATGAAAGCTGCCACAAAGCTCATCAGCCGTTGGAATCAAATTGAAGCCTACCTTAACGAATAAATTTTCCCACCTGTTATGATTGCAAAAGCAGCTACCATTTCGCATGGCTCAAATGCCATCAGATACTCCGTCAATAAAGACAGGGCGGATATAGTCAAGACCAATCTTCTGCCGGATGACATTTCTCCCGAAGCGATGTTCAAGCGGATGATGCTTGTACAGAAGATGTTTGCCAACGAAAGGAAGAGAGGCAGACCGCTTACCGACAATGTGATAAGGATTGAAATTTCCCCAACCGCAGAAGAAAGCAAGGGCTGGACGATGGACGACTGGGCACGTTTGGCAGACGAGTTCATCCAAGAGTTTGATTCCATAGACCTGTCTAAAAAGACGAAACGTGCTTCTTCCAAGCAGACCAACCTCAAAGGTTCGCAATACGTTGTCGCTCTACATCGGGATGCAAAGAGTGGCATTCTCCACCTGCACATTGATGCCAACCGTGTGGATATGGAGGGCAAAATCAATGACGGACACCTACCCGGCATGAGGGCTGTAATGGCTGCGAATATCATCAACGAACGTTACGGCTGGATGCAGGCCGAAGAAATAGGCATACGACATAAGCAGGAGGTTTCAGACTGTTGTATGGAGATTCTCCGTAAGATGGATAAGTTCAGTTGGGAACGCTACGAAGCGGAACTGGTAAAGCATGGCTATGGGGTACACATACAGAAAAATGAGGACGGCACGGTTTATGGCTATTCCATCAAGCGAGGTAACTCCAGTTATAAGTCCTCAAAGTTGGGTATTGGTCGTAACCTTGTCCCCTCAAAGATTATGAATACGTGGCAGAAATTACATCCGCAGGAGGGTAAAATCAATCAACTGCAAGCGGAAGCCAAGCAAACAAGGACAGCCACACCGACTGCCATTTCCAAGCCACAGACTACACCGCAACCTGTAATGAAGCTCTATTCCATCGGCACGGATGACAACAGGACATTTGCCGTTTCCTTATCAGAAGCCGCAGACAACATCATCCGTCAGGAGTGTTCTTTGGAGGAAGCCCACCCATTGGCTAAGTTGGAAGAGATACAGCACACGGCACTTCTGTTGTTTGCCGGATATTTGGATGCAGCCACAAGTATGGCGGTTTCAAGCGGTGGCGGTGGTTCTGATACAGGTGGCTGGGGACGGGACAAAGACGAAGATGAACTTGAATGGGCACGCCGTTGTGCGAGAATGGCAAACCAAATGTGCAAGCGCAGAAAAGGGCTTCACAGATAATTTTTCAACCCAATATCAAAAGACATGAGCATAGGAAAACCAAAGAATGACCCCATCGACCTGAACGGTCTGATGAACGAGATAGAGAACGACCATCGGATAACTGTGGAATCGGATGCCATTGATAAGCACATTGAGGAATTGAGAGCAGCCCAAAAAGACTTACGGCAAGCGACCGAGACATTGGAAAAGGCTACAATGACTTTGAATGGAGCCATTGCAGCCCTTAAATCCGCTACTGATAATTCAACTAATATCGTAACCGGAATTAACAACGCCATTGTCAAAGCGCAAGAAAACACAGAGTACAAAGTAAGTATTGCGCAGGAAGATATGGAGTTGTTGATGAAAAACTCACAAGCCGTTTTAGCCACGGACGAGATAGTGATGAAGCAACATTTTGAGAAGCAAGCTCAGGCAATGGAATCCCATGAGCGCAGAATTTCATCTATTCTCAACCGAAACCAAGGCTTTTGGATTTCCGATTTTTGGGCAAAAGTTTTTAGCTGGGTTATGTTGGCATGTTTCCTGATTACATTTATCGCCTATCACTTGAAAACACGTCCGTAAAGCCATTTATCAATTCAAGGTAAATTTACATTTGGGGTAATTGGAACAGCCGTAGAAAGTACCATATTTACCATGACGTAAAAGAAGCTGTCCTCCACATTGGGGACAGATACCTTGATTTATAAGGTCAGAACTTCTGTATTGCCGAGCTTTTGCATTATGTTTATGCTGTTTTAATTTTTCTTTATCGGCAATTATACGATTTTGGTTGATAGTTCGTACTATCCAATCTGTTGTTTCCTGATTAAGGACAGAGGTTCTATGTTGCAAAATTGTGCGTTTGAGACTGTACCTATTAACAACAAGACTATTTACGATATGCACTTTTAATTCGGCATCGTTATTGAAAACAACAATAGGGATAAAAGGTATATCTACAGAACACCTGAGTAAGTGACGCAGAAATCTTACATGACCTGCATTCTGTTTTATGGGATTATAAAATTGATGCTTACTTTTATATATAGTTTGAGTCCAGTATTCACTATTTTCACCACCTAAAATCCAACCTTTATATCCTTTTGTTTCAATCACAAAAACACCATAGGGCGAAACCACAATATGGTCTATCTGCGTAGAATATCCATTGCTTTCAAATAGCAAATCATTGAATATAACATACTCTTCGGGCAATTCCTGTATCTTGTTATTTACAAGCTTTTCAGAATACTTGCCTTTCCACATTGGCATCTTCAATCTAATGAAGATAATCAATACTAAAAACAATATGATACCGACAATGTACATATTACTGCATCAATAGATCCTTTTTATCCATCTTTTACTTGATTCAAATCCCCATTGAACATGCCATCTTCTTCCTGTTACTTTATCTAGCAGAAGAAATTGATATATATTTTTTGTAGGATATAATTCAAATGTTCCACAGCCCGTACCAAGAGATAGGTCTTCGTCATTAAGGGTTGCAGAACCTTCTTTATCATCATCCAAAGACCATTGTACAATTTCTATTTTCCCTGTCATTGTATCTAATTGCAGAAAATTATAGATATTTTCTGTTGGATATAATTTGTATCTATCAAGTCCATGCATACGAAAATCTATATCTTCTACAATAGCATGTATTTTAATCAAAGTAGAATCATTAACTGTTTTGGTATGTGAAATGGAACTTTCGTTTTGTGCAGAAACACATAACGAAATTAAAAATAAATAAAAAATAATCACAAATTTCTTCATTGGTAAATCATTTAAGTAATTAAAGTTAAATGTAATAGTATAGCTAATGCTGTATTTATTTCTTCTTATTTACATCCCATTTAAAAATATAAATATAATCTCCGACAGGAATGTTTACAATCAAAATCTTACCTTTTTTCCTTTTAATATTCATATAGCCAATAATAGCTTCATCGGGATAAATAGTAGTGGTTTTTAAATATCCTTGTTCACGTATAGTTCGGTCATTATCCATCATTTGTCCTAATGTAAGCATTTGATTGGTAGATGCGACATTTGCTTGATATGCTGCATTAGCGTCATAATGATTGGTTATGGTAGTGTAAGCATAACCATTAGAAGAATAAGACGTAGAATAGGATGTTGAGTATCCTGCAGTTCCTGCATTAATGCCAGCAGAGATTCCATATAATGCCATAGCCCATGCTTGTGAGCGTTTTATTTTTTTTTGATATTCTTCATTTGTGTATACTTCAAGTTTTAAAGTATCGTCTTTTTTTGTTAGTAGATTAGCGTGTACGCTGTCAGGTTGGAATACAATTGGGGTTTCACTTAAATTCTTGATAAAAATATCCAAGTGATAGTATTTTCCATAATCATCTTTTTCCTCAAAGCATGAAAGACCTACAACAAAATTATTTTTGTTTAAATAAGCCCAAAATTTTCCATCATTATATTCTGTCAGGATAGAATCGTTTTGGGGGTATATGAATGTTTGGGCTTTACATACGGTTGAAAGCAATAAAAATATTACTGTGAATATATTTTGTTTCATACTCTTGTTGATTATAGTGTTTGATTATAATACTCCTCTATTTCTTTGATTGCTAATTTTATATCTTTCTGTTTTGCACATATAGAGTATTTGTATTGATCTAAGAAAAAATCAAAATTGCTTTTTACTGATGACTTAATCCAATCGTCAGAAGAAAAACTCAAATGCTCTTTTATTTGCTTTTTGGTATTAAGCAATTCTTGTAATGATATATTATATTTTCTACTGAAAAGCAGTTCTTGTAATCCACCGACATAACCCAATGCCCATTTAAAATAATCCTCATCCTTAGATTTCACTTCATCTACGTTCATCCCCTTATATTTACCAAAGGTTAAATTATTACTTTCATCAAGGCAACTCCATTTTAGATTATCAACATCTTCTATGAGATTTTCAATTAGTTCCCAATTACCACAACCGCAACAATCTATCACTTGTTCTTCTGTAATACCATTTTCAGGTTTCCCATCAGTTAGTCTATATCCATAGGCTTCACCGTAGTGTCCTTTGGGCTTTACCCTTGTTACCATATAAGAAAGATGATACCACCCATTTCTTCTTACAACAAAAGGAGTTCCCTTTCCTAAAAACCGCCAAATATCAAAAATATTCTCACTATTCATTTCTACAGACTTTGATAATTCTTAAAATTATGTCATTAACGCGGACCGAGAAACTTATCTCCATTAAGATGAATCATGTGGTCTGGCATATCAGCAATCCACACCTCAGTTTCCCACGCAAGCTGTTCTGAAAATTTTTTGAATGTCACAAAATCAAGGAATGCTGTTACATAAATCTTCCCTGCAGTAACATTTTCCGTCATAGACTCAATCTCCAAAATTCGTTTGGGATCCATTGGACCAACCGATGTTACAGATTCAATAAAATATATCCAATTCTTATCTTCTCGGTAGAGAACCACATCAGGCATTTTGTCGTGTAATGTAATTTCAAAGCCAAGTGCAGAAAGTTTATCTATGTTTTTAACCATATCTTTCTGAATCGTATCGCCGACATACAAGCATTCCGAATGAGGTGCAAATCTTGGAGCAAACTCTTCTATGATTGCCTTTTGTAGTTGATTATGCTTACCTGGACTAAAGGTAAAATCTTTATCATTTATCTTAACAGGCATCTTTTGCATTCTTTTTTTTGAAGCATAAAGATTGGAAAGCGTATCATGTTTGTAAAGGAATTGCGCTAACGATGCACTTTCTTCGCAAACGCAATTTTCATTATCGCTTATTGATTGAATGACTGTCAAAAACTCTGGAGTAATTCGATAACGATAATTAGGGCTATTCGTTGCTTTTCCGTTATCCTCTATTAAAGCTGCAGTTCTGAAAGGGTGCATAGCTTGTTTACGGAAAGTTTCTCTTGAATTTTCTGCATATATAACTCCATAATTATCGGCAATGAAAGCTATAATGTCATGGATTCTTATCCAGTCATTTGTTGCCTCGCTCCAAGGTGTTTCATTTTTTAATTTTGCCATCGCAAGCAATGTCAAACAACAAAGTGCCCCTTGTTGTCTGGCTGGCATATTAAGCCTTACCAATAAATCTTTTGCTATATCTAATTTATCCATTTGCTAAGTATTAAATTACAATTTGTAACAGACAATTCTTTGTGCATCAATTCTCTACCCATTTCTTCAATGATTTTTCGCTCTGGAATTGGTATCTGATTTATTTCTGTAGAATTAACCTGAGTTGAGCCATTGAGAATCCTATAATAGTTATCATACAGGCTGGAGTTCAATAGGACATACAATCCATACGTTACACATGGTGAATCACATTTGATAAAATTGATTTTATTCTGTGTACTAATATATGTGAATTGTGGATATTTTTGCTTCAAATATATACCACACTGCAATCTACGTTCTTCTTCTTTTGAAGTAAAACGCTTTACCATTAGAAAATCACTATTCTCCTGCAGGAATCCTTTTCTGTCAGTTTTAATAACTTCACTTTCTTTTCCTAATGGCCATGTTACACGACCATTTTGAATGTGTTGAGAATAAATCAGAGGATATGCGCCATCTTCCAATTGGTCTCGTAATACTTCCCTTGTCCTAAAATCAACTATGATTCCAGTCTGCATCTTCAAATTTAGTTCAGGCAGAGTTTTAGGAAAACGATTGATTTGATTGAGAACCATTGCATCTTTGTCATTCGTAATGAGATAGACGAACTGATTTTGAGCCACAACTGTTTCATAAGGAGCACAAAAATGTACAATATCTTCAAAACTGGACGTTGAAGAAGACGTGATTGACACATAATCAGGAATACGTTTCGTCTTCTTTACCTTTATAATAATCGTCTCTTGTAATACTGATTCTCCATCAAAGACTTTATCCCTACTTTCAAACAGGTGCATATCCGTAATTACACAATGTTTAAACAGATACTGCCTAAAACGCTTGAAATATGCCCCAGAAGTCCAAGAGCGAGGAACAATATACACTAATTCAGAATCTTGCTTCAAATTATGAATTCCCATAGCCCAAAACAGGAAATACAAGTTTGGTGTACCATAGCAAACACTCGGCATCGCTTTCGCTTCCTTTGCTTCTTTGGGAATTTTCAAATATGGAGGATTTCCTATAATATAGTCATAGAGTTTCGTATTATCTGAAAATAGAGGATTATCCTCAAATAATTGGCTTGTCAAGTAATTGTCTTGTATAATCTCATAATTTATACCGCATTCTTCTTTAGCCAATTCCAAATTGGATTTCAGTAGGGGCAAGACCAATTCATCGGTTTCATAACAGGTAAGATATATTCTGCCTGTATAGCCGCTTTGAATCAATTTATCAATTACCGCAGCAGATAGTATTCCTGTACCTGCACCTGCATCTAACAGATGAAGTTCAGGTTTTGTCAAATCAAAACAGAAAAGAGAAGCCATAAAATTAGCAGTAGCCATATTCGTAAAGAACTGACCGTACTTCTTTCGTTTTAATTTTGGAACAGAAGCAATAAAACTATCTGTGTTATGTATTATTGAACTTAGCATTTTATTTCTTCTCTATTGTCCCATCTACTATCAGCTCTTTCAGTTCAACCGAAAGTAGTTGGGCTATTTTATACAATGTCTCTAAATTGGGTTGTTGGCGATTGCAACAATAGGCATTTGTCGTACTAAAACTTTTCCCTATCTGTTCAGAAAGCCATTTTTGAGATAAGTCTTTCTCTACCAATACTGTTTTTATTCGGTTTAATTTCATCATTACACATTGAAGTCTTATGCAAAATTACAAAATAATTGGCTAAACATAGCATTATTTGCGATAAATATATTCCGTATTTCAACAATTACTTTGTCAATATGACGAACAAAGGGAAAGAATAATCCCTCCCTTTGCATTACGACCTCATAAAAAAACACCATCAAACAGACTGACTGCCTCAATCTTCTTTTCAAGGTTCACTTTGGCATAGACTTCTGTAGATGTTACGCTGCTATGCCCAAGCACCTCTTTTACTGATGAAATATCCGCACCTGCACTGATAGCCAAAGTTGCCGTTGTGTGCCGACTTGAATGGTAGGTAAAATCCTTTTCTATCCCGGCTTTGTCTTTTATGCGCCTTACATACTTTGATATGTTGTCGGACTTCTTTACCAGACGGAATACCAAACTTTCGGGATTATCTTCTTCACGAGGTGGAAGAAATGACAAAGCCATATCATTGAGCGGAATAGTCGCAGGACGTTTGGTCTTGCGCTGTATGATGCAGATTGTCAGAACCCCATCTATGAGTTTTATATTTCCCCAACGAAGATGTTGCATATCGCCAAGTCTTAAGCCTGTCATGGACGACAAACCGAAAGCCATTTGTACTGTCCTTTCATTCTCCGTTGCGCATTCCACATTGAGGAAGCGAGTCAATTCTTCTGGGGTGAGGTATTCCCTGTGTTTGTCGGGAGCATGGAAACGCTCTACTTTTGTAAGACTATGCACAGGATTGAACGCTATCAGTTCTTCTCTTACTGCCTTGTTGAATATCGCCTTTACCGTTTCCTCAAACAGAAGCAGCGTATAGTCAGCCAACTTGCCGTCCTGCGTTTTTATCTGTCGTGGGTTGCGGTATTCATTGCGCATGTAGTCAAACAGCCCTGTTATAATTTGGGCATCAACATTCTTCAGGAGTATTTTCGTCTGTTTAATCCTTTCAAGGTATGTGGCAATCCGTTTACGAACCACTCCCTTGTGCTGTAACATCTTCTTACAGTTATCGCAAGCCTTTGACCATTGGATATACTCATCGCACCAATCAAGCCATGTCAGTGCTTCTGCCTTTTCATTCTTTCCCTCTGTTTGTTTGGATTTCTTCTCAAAAGACGGTGGATTGAGTAAACGCTCGGCACGAATCACCCTCGCCTTATCGTATGTTTCACGGTTCAGTTTCTTTGCCTTTGGCGAATTTTCGGGCACAAGATACAGATGCAGGTTCTCTTTCTTGCGGAATCCTGTTTCGTAATATTCCAGATACAGGCTTCGGTTTCCTGCGGTCAGCTTGCGTTCTTTGATTTCTATCTTCATATTGCTATTTGTGTTTGGCCAAACATTCCATTGACGAGGTTTACCGTTTCAAGTTTCTTCTTATCCACGATTTTGGCATAAACCTCTGTCATTTTGATACTCTTGTGTCCGAGAATTTTGCTTACCACATAGATACTGGCTCCCAAAGTCAGAAGCATGGTGGCTGCGGTATGACGTGAGCAATGGTAGGTAATGTGCTTTTGTATTCCTGCCGCTTCCATCCACTCCTTTAGTACCACCTCTACTGTTGTATGCGTTATTGTAAGTTGGTGGAAGATGTTATCCACACCCTCAATCCTTTCGGGCATCCATTTTTTGGCTTCTTCCGACAATGGGATAGTCACACGGTCTTTGGTCTTGATTTGTACATGGTCTATGTATTCCGTCTTGCCATCTGCTGCAGAATGAATCTCACTCCAGTTCAACGCTTTCATATCGCTGTAACGAAGTCCCGTGAAGCAAGAGAACAGAAACGCTTTTTTGACAATCTTGTACCGACAGGGAGTGCTCATCACACTCTTAACTTCCTCAATGGTTAGAAATTCACGGTCGGCAACCAACTTCTGCGGTTTCTCTTTGGCTTCCAGCAACGTGAATGGGTTATGCTCGATAAACCCCTCACGCACCGCCTTAGCCAATGCAGAGCCGAAGCGGTTTACAAAGATGCGACAGGTGGTGCAGCTTAATGTTTTCTTTCCGTCATTGAAAGTACAAGTTTTTAAGAATGCGATGAAGCCTTTGCAGAACTCCTTATCTACTTCTTTTAATGACAGGTCAGGCTTCCCTATGTGGGATAGGTATTGTTCCACTCGTGCCTGTACGTTTCTTTTGGAACGTTTGGATGATTCGGAGAGTTCTGCATTGTCTTCCACATATTGCCCGAACCATGCGCTGAGTGTCAGCCTTGACTTTTTTACCTTTTCCCAATCCACAAGCCCCTCCTTTTGAATGTCAAGAATGCGCTGCGCCTTGATTTGTTCTGCCAATTTGCGTGTATTAGCATTCTGCAACTTGGTTGTGGCATTGATTTCCGGCACTAAATAGAGTTTCAGACCCTCTTTCTTTCGGTTTCCCCGATAATAGATGTCAAGATACAGGCTGATGCTGCCGTCCAAGAGGTTTTTCTCACGGATGCGGACAGGCTCTTTCAATTTGATTTCTTTCTTCTTTCGTCCCATTTTGTTTTCTTTATTTTCTGATGTTTATATTTGCTTTCTTATTGGTAATCAACAACATAATTGCTATTGCAAAGGTATTGCCAAACGGGACAAAAACGGGACAAAATCAGTCAAATAATCCGCAATTTTAGGAAAGTATAACGAAGCAATCCAAAATCTTCATTTCTTCCTAAGAAACTGTAAATCAGTATCCTTTTATCAATCTTGTTGCCTTTTATTTCCGATGTTTAGACCCACTTGAAGTAATTGGTGGTTACTGGTGGATACTACAAATGTGCATGGCACTGGCTGCCCTGTTCGCTATTGTGATGGCAGCGGGAATGGCGTACAAGATGATGGTGAAACATGAGCCACTGGATGTGCTGAAGCTGTTCCGTCCTTTGGCTGTTTCAATCATCCTCTGTTGGTGGTATCCGCCAGCAGACACGGGTATGGCTGGCAGTGGGAGCAGTTGGTGTTTCCTTGACTTCCTGTCTTACATCCCGAACTGCATCGGCTCGTACACGCATGACCTGTACGAGGCAGAAGCCACCCAAATAGCGGACAAATTCGAGGAAGTGCAGCAACTTATCCATGTACGTGACACGATGTACCAAAGCTTGCAAGCACAGGCAGATGTCGCTCACACGGGTACCTCCGACCCGAACCTGGTAGAAGCGACCATGGAACAAACCGGAGTGGACGAAGTGACGAAGATGGAGAAAGACGCAGCCGAACTGTGGTTTACCTCACTGACGGCAGGAGTCATCGTAGGTATCGACAAAATCATCATGCTTATCGCTCTGATTGTGTATCGTATCGGATGGTGGGCGACCATCTATTGCCAGCAAATCCTACTGGGCATGTTAACAATATTCGGACCTATACAATGGGCGTTCTCGCTGTTGCCCAAATGGGAAGGTGCATGGGCGAAGTGGCTTATAAGGTATCTGACAGTACATTTCTATGGTGCAATGCTCTACTTCGTCGGCTTCTATGTGCTACTGTTATTCGACATTGTACTGTGCATACAGGTAGAAAACCTGACGGCAATCACAGCAAGCGAACAGACAATGGCGGCCTACTTGCAAAACAGCTTCTTCTCCGCCGGCTACTTGATGGCGGCAAGTATCGTGGCACTGAAATGCCTAAACCTCGTGCCGGACTTGGCAGCATGGATGATACCTGAAGGCGACACGGCCTTCTCTACACGGAACTTTGGAGAAGGTGTGGCGCAGCAGGCCAAAATGACGGCTACGGGCGGTATCGGCTCGATGATGAGATAATGATAAACCTAATATTAAATATCCAAAAGATGAATGTACAACAGAAAATTGAGAAATGGTGCAGGAACGAGCGTTTCGTGCACTATGCAAATGAACGCATAAGCGAAGAACTCGTTTATGCACCTAACCACCGAATTGATCCGGAATATGAAGAACTGGACGAAGCCATTACATGGGACAACCGATATATTGTCCCTATGATGACTTACCTTACCTATCGTCTGCAACTGGTCAAATTGCAGAAAAATGCCAAGAATCGAAACCGCCGTGTCTGGTGGATATTCGTGCATGTAATCATGCGGGAAGATTACACACAGCTTTTTGACGGGAAGTTCGAAAAATTTCTGACGGAGTTGCATGATACAGTCATGACAATGTTACATGACGAATACACACGATTGTCTAACAAGAAAAAATAGAGGTATATGGTCATCAAACATTTGGAGAATAAAATCCGACTGGTGGGCATCATCTGCACTGCTTTTCTTGCAGGGTGTATCATCATCAGCGTATCAAGTATCTGGACTGCCCGGACAATGGTGACGGACGCGCAGAAAAAGGTGTATGTGCTGGACGGAAATGTACCTATACTCGTAACCCGCACGACGATGGACGAAACACTGGACGTGGAGGCCAAGAGCCACGTAGAAATGTTTCACCATTACTTTTTTACTCTCGCACCGGACGACAAATACATCCGCTATACGATGGAAAAAGCGATGTACCTGGTCGATGAGACGGGACTGGCACAGTACAATACCCTCAAGGAAAAGGGATTTTACTCCAATATATTGGGTACGAGCGCGGTGTTCTCGATATTCTGTGACAGTATCTCCTTTGACAAAAAGAATATGGAGTTCACCTACTATGGTCGGCAGCGAATCGAGCGCCGGAGTAATATCCTGATGCGCGAACTGGTTACGGCAGGGCAACTTAAACGTGTGCCGAGAACGGACAACAATCCGCATGGACTGCTCATAGTAAACTGGCGCACATTGCTGAACAAAGATATCGAGCAAAAAACAAAGAGTAACTATTAAATCACCAAAGATATGAATATCAAAGGATTCAAACGGATGTTGTTCGGCGAGAAGATGCCGGACAAAGATGACCCGCAGTACAAGGAACGCTACGAGCGAGAGGTGCAGGCCGGGCATAAATTCGCCAAGGCGACACGCATCGACCAAGCGGCGGCCAAGGTGCAGGGCTTTGCCAACGCACACCGGACGCTGTTTCTGGTCATCGTCTTTACATTCGTCATCGGAGCTTTCGTATGGAACGCCTACCGCTTGGTAACTGTGTACAGACACAGTCCGGCAAGTTGCACGGCGACGGAAATGCAGGATTCTGTGCTTCGGGAACGGCACAAGCTGTTGCAGGAAGTCGAAATAAGGGAACATAAAAACAGAGGGGACAAACCACAATAAAAGAATACTTATGAATACACGGCTTGAAAAATCAGTCCGTTCGTCAGACGAATGGTACACGCCAAAGGAGATACTGGACGCATTGGGCAAATTCGACCTTGACCCTTGCGCTCCCATCCGTCCGTTGTGGCCGACTGCCGAGGTCATGTATGACCAGAACATAGATGGGTTGTCCCAGATATGGGAAGGGCGTGTGTGGCTCAATCCTCCCTATTCGCGTCCTCTTATCGAGCTATTCGTCCGGAAATTGGCAGAACATGGCAACGGCATTGCATTATTATTCAACCGTTGCGATTCCAAAATGTTTCAGGACGTCATCTTCCCAAAAGCGACGGGAATGAAATTCCTACGCCACCGCATCCGATTCTACCGACCAGACGGAGCACGAGGTGACTCTCCCAGTCGCGGTAGCATCCTATTAGCTTTCGGAGAAGACAACGCAGAGATACTGAGAAATTGTGCCATTGAAGGCAAATATGTACAACTCAATTAAAAGATGTATAATGAAGATATTGGAGAAAATCAATTTTCGCCAGCCGAAATATATGCTTCCCGCCATCCTTTATTTCCCCCTGCTCGGCACGTCTTATTTCATCTTCGACCTGTTTCAGACAGAAACGATAGAAATACAAGACAAGGCGTTGCAGACGACGGAGTTCCTGAACCCCGAATTGCCGGGGGCACAGATCAAGGACGATGGCATAGGCAGCAAATACGAGAATATGGCAAAATCATGGGGTAAGATACAAGACTACTCCGCTGTAGATAACATAGACCGGGAAGAACCCGATAAAAACAAGGAAGAGTATGAATCGAAATACACGCAGGACGACATCGACCTGCTCACGGAAGAACAACAGGAAAAAGCTGCGGCAGCGGAAATTGCCTCTGCCAAGACACGAGAACAGGAAGCACTTGCCGAACTGGAAAAAGCACTCGCAGAGGCGAGACTGAGAGGGCAAAACGCGACTGTACCCCCGGCAGAAACGGACACGGCCAACATTGCTCCACCACAAGGAGCAGCAGCCTCCGGAACCATCAACGAAGAGAGCCGGGCTGTGAAAACGCCATCAGCGGACGAACCGCCCAGCGAGGTGGTACGCAAGGTGAAGACAACCTCGGACTACTTTAACACACTGTCGAAGAATGTCCGTGAACCGAAACTCATCCAAGCCATCATTGACGAGAACATCAAAGCGGTGGACGGCTCGCGCGTGAGGTTGCGCCTGCTTGACGATGTGGAGATTGGCGAGTGTGTGATAGCAAGAGGAACGTACCTGTACGCTACGGTAAGCGGATTCTCATCCGGGCGCGTGAAAGGTAATATCAGTAGCATCCTCGTGAATGACGAATTGGTGAAAGTGAGTCTTTCACTCTATGATACAGATGGCATGGAGGGGCTGTATGTGCCCAACAGCCAATTCCGGGAAACGAGCAAGGATGTAGCAAGCGGGGCAATGTCGGGCAATATGAACATGAGTATGGGAAGTACAACAGGAAACAGCCTTGCACAATGGGGGATGCAGGCGGTGAACAATGCCTACCAGAAAACAAGCAATGCCATTAGCAAAGCTATCAAGAAAAACAAAGTCAAGTTGAAATACGGAACTTTCGTGTATTTAGTGAACGGACAGGAAAAAAGGAATTAAAACGATGATGACATGGAAACAGATTTATCAGAATATCACAAAGGTACGGATGGGCTTTATTATGCGGACTATATAGCCCCAAATAAAGCCGAAACATTTATCGGAAAACTTGTGAGTACCGAATGGTGGCATCACAGAGGGCAGTTTGCCCTAATATGCAACTTCCGAACAGAAGACAGACGGAGGATTGCCTTATTCGCTTTTCAAAAACATACCGGTTTTTACGGACCAAGATACGGGAATGTTAATTTCAGAACAGTGGAGAAGGGCACTCTTTGGCAATGTGAAATCCAAATGACCCGGACGGGACGTTGTACTTGGGCGCGTGCCAGGCAGATAAAGAAATGAAGCGAAATAGGGAAAAGAAATCAATATAAATATTTTTAATCATGTGCCTATGAAATCTTCAAACTACTTAAAAAAATTATACGGGAATCCGACAGATGAAAAATATACACCGGGATATGGTGTATTACCCATTATCAAATATATACCTGAAGGCAAGATAGTCTGGTGTCCTTTCGATACGAAGCACAGTGAGTTTGTGCAGAAATTCAAGGATGCCGGTTTCCATGTCGTGTATTCCCATATCTATAACGGACAGGATTTTTTCAACTATGAACCGTCCCAATGGGATATACTCGTATCCAATCCTCCTTTCAGCCGGAAGGTGGAAGTCTTTGAACGCTGTCTGAAACTCGGAAAACCATTCGCCTTGCTGATGTCCAACTATTGGCTGAACAACGTAGCACCCTGCCGACTTTTCCAGAATACTGATCTGGAATTACTCATGTTCGATAAACGTATTCAGTTCGGAAAAGGGAAAAACGTACCGTTCAACAGCAGCTATTTCTGCCATAAAATACTTCCGAAACAAATCATATTCGAACAGATAGATGTTACGGACAAATCTCCAAGTTGTATGCAGGATGACATCCCAGATAAGGCAAATATCAATTCGCAAGAGAATAAAGCAATCATGAATTTTCAATTATAACTCTGTATTTCAATGAAAAGGAATTTATTTGGCATTATGCTTCTATCAGGTATTTCCATTTTACCGAAAGCTAACGCACAAACTACCTACGAAGAAATGGAACAACTGACGGTGAACGAACAGATAACAACTGTCATCACGGCATCGGAACCGGTGCGTTTCGTGGATATTTCCACTGACAAGGTGGCGGGCGATCAGCCCATTGACAACATCATTCGCCTAAAGCCCAAGGAAAGCGGACACGAGGATGGTGAAATACTCGCCATCGTCACCATTGTGACGGAACGATACCGCACACAATACGCACTGATTTATACCACAAGGATGAAAGAGGCAGTAACGGATAAGGAGATATTGCTACAAGAGCGTAATGCGTACAACAATCCGGCAGTCTCAATGTCCACTGCCGACATGACACATCATGCACGGCGCATCTGGAACTCACCTGCAAAAATCCGCAACGTAGCTACCAAAGCACACCGCATGGTGATGCGTCTGAACAATATCTACTCGGTGGGTGACTACTTCTTCATAGACTTTTCCATCGAGAACAAGACGAACATCCGTTTTGACATTGATGAGATACGGATAAAGCTGACAGACAAGAAACTCGCCAAGGCAACCAACGCACAGACTATCGAACTGACACCAGCCCTGGTTCTGGAATCGGGCAAGACATTCAGACACGGCTATCGGAATGTGATTGTCGTGAAAAAGATGACCTTTCCCAATGACAAGCTACTGACCATCGAAATGACGGAGAAACAGATTAGTGGCCGTAACATCAGTCTGAACATCGACTATGAGGATATACTGGCGGCAGATTCGTTCCATGCAGATTTATTGGAGGAGGAATGACTATGAAAAAGACAATCATCGTGATAATTACCTGCGTGTGTATCGCTGCAAGTGCAAATGCACAACAAGGTAGCGGACGCCTCTCGCTTGGCACAGGGCTACTCTACAAGAACGGCATGGATATAACGCTCGCCTACGAACACGAAATGAACTATCGCCATATGTGGGAGTTCTTCGTCAACGGCTATCTACAATGGGCAGAGTGCGCTTCGTGCGGGCATATCTGCCCGGAATCATTTTGGCGAAACTACCGCAGCTACGGTTTTGGCGTGGCCTACAAGCCGTGCATGACGCGGGGACGCAACCACTATGGCAGTCTGCGTATCGGAGCTTCAGCCGGAAGCGACATGAATAAGTTCCTCGGTGGCCTGCACTTCGGTTACGAACACAACTATGTGCTACGGGCCGGATGGACACTGTATTGGCAAGTGAAAAGCGATGTGATGATAAAAGGTGCGGACGTGCTGCGAGCAGGTGTCGTGCTGGGTGTGAAACTACCTATAAAATAGGGAAACAAAAAAGAAAGCAATATGATACGAAAGATACATTTGGTGGCAGCGGCAACGGCTGCCGTGCTTTGTGCCGCCCGTGGCACCCCATGCCTTGTGC